>Ga0209929_1000051_pt1 | contig 38939 bp, 46 predicted proteins | sample SalPon2_C_H2O_MG_2_FD_185731 | JGI IMG/M metagenome (GOLD analysis project Ga0209929, IMG submission 185731) | Salt pond water microbial communities from South San Francisco under conditions of wetland restoration - Salt Pond MetaG SF2_C_H2O_MG... ... | reverse complement strand
TGTGTGCCAGAAAAAGCTTGGCTTGTTCTGGAGTGATTGTAATGACCTCGGAATTAATCATATACGCTTCTTTCTAATTTAGTTTGATTTCTAATTTGTGGGGCGGTTTCCCGCCCGACACCAAAACATATACGCTCTCATGCGTATCATTTCAACAATTATTTTCAATTATTTTTGCTTACTAGGCAGGCTTGACAAACAATGTTAGGTAAGTCTAACTTTCGACAGGCTCCCGAGGCCAACAAAAACCGTTGTCTGAGCGAACGAAAAACGCTCTGTCCGGCCACCTGCAGCCGTAAAACAGCATGTCAGAACAAACCGAAACAGCCGAGGCCAGCCAGCCCTCGGAGGAAGAAATTGTAGTTGGCGGCATGGACGCGCTCCGTAATGCGCTCAAAGACAGCTTGAGCCCCCAGACCGAGACGCTGCCTGAGACAGAGGAACCACAAGTTCCTGACGAAACTCAGCCTGAAGCGCAGCCAGAAGTTGAGGAAAGTCAGGAGGAGACGGAATCTGAGCACAATGGGTATCAGAAGCGTATTAACCGTCTGACAGCTCAAAAGAAGGAGCTGGAGGAGCGGCTACTGGCATTAGAAGAGAGCCAGAAAACGCTACAACTGGAATCGAAAAAACTGCAGCAAACTGACAGTGAGTCGAACATCTCCGATCTGGTCATGCAGGCCAGAAGTGAAGATGACCTTGACCGACTGGAGGACGAAGCCCTCTCGGCTGAGAGGTGGGCCAAACGAGCACTAGCCAGATACAGGAGAGATCCTGATCAGGTCGAGAGGGAGATCGAAAAACGAATCGATTCCACCCCCGAAGATCCTGAGGCTTGGCTGGAGGATTTAGCCCTTAATGCTGAGTTCTCACGTGAGTCTGACATTCCGAAACGGAGAAAACAGATTCAACAGAACGCACGCAGCTTCGAGTTTGCAGCAACAAAATATCCTTGGCTGAGGGATGAAGAAAGTCCAGCTCGAGCGTGGGTGGAACAGGTTAAAGAATCGAATCCCGGGATCAGAAACCTCCCAGATGTCGATCTCTATTTGGCCAGAGCTCTAGTCGGTTTTTACATCGAACAAGAGCAGGCTCAGAAAAAGCCAGCGACCAAACCGAGAACCCCTGAACCCACACGTCAGCCCGGAGCCCCATCGTCTCAGAAGACCGAATTATCGGACTCTGCGAGACGAATTGAAAAGGCTAAATCGGATGTCTTCAAAACCGGATCAAGAAGTGGACTAAAGGATTTTATTAAAGCTGCGATGATAAACTAACGAAAAAACTGATATGGCAGGATTATTTGAAATCAATCAGATTGGCAAGCGCGAAGACTTGCTTGATCTGCTCACACGAGTCGATGAGAAGGCAACGCCCTTCATGACTTTGGTCAATAAAGGGGCTACTCCCCGGAACACATACATCGAGTGGCCAGTTGACATATATGACGCCCCATCGCTGGGCGGAACTGTTGACGGCTCCGATGTCTCAAGTTACGAGAACCATGCTGCGAACCGAGCCCTGTTGAGCTCTTATCTGCAGACATTCCGCCGCACCGCACAGGTCTCCCGCCTCGCACAAGAGGTGTCAGACGTGGCAGGTGTGTCCGATGAAATCGCCGAAGCAATCGCCAAGAAAGGCGTTGAACTTCTTCGCGACATGGAAGCAACATGTTTGTCCGATCAAGAGCATCAGGCCGATGATGGCAGTGACCCATACCTGCTGCGCGGCCTTGGCGTGTGGATTCGTAATACCGCCAACATTTCAGTTCAAACGTCTCATCAGGTTCCTGCTGCCTATCGCCCTGCGGCAGGTCAGTATATCACCACAGCTACTTCGTCTCTGACCGAGACCAGTATCCAGTCCCTCCTGCAGACCATCTGGTCATCAACAGGGATGATGGGTGACTACAAACTGCTCTGTGACGCTACCCTGCGGCGAGCATTCACCGATTTCACGCGAACCATCGCAACTGCTGGATACAGCTCCCGCAATTTCGATTTTTCTGGTGACGCGAAGAAGGTCAGCAACAGCACCACTATCTTCGAGGGAGACTTCGGAACTGTAGAGGTCATCGCTGATAATTTCATCGGCTACAATGCTGCAGGGACCGCTCAGGACGTTGGTCGTGGTTACCTGTTGGACATGGACAAAATCGACTTGCGGATCAACAAGAACCCAGCCGTCGAGAAATTTGAAGATCGTGGTGGTGGTGAGCGGTTCTTGATCGAAGCTCGCGCAGCTCTTCAGGTCCGCAACCCAATCGGATTGGCTCAGTTCAATCCTTAATCGATCACCTAACACTTTGCTGGTCGACCCCAGCAATTCGCACCTCGGGACCGAGTGGGTCACTCTGTGGCCCACTCCACCCCGGGTAAAACTTTAAATATATATGTCAGACTACACCGAGGCAGTGAAGGAGGCTCTAGCGAACAAATACAATAGCTCCCGCGAGGAGATTTTGGCTAGAGCAGAACAACGTCAGCGCGAACTCGCCAGAGACAACCAGTCTCGCAGAAGCGTTGACGGAATTGGTCGAGCCACCATGGAGGTAGACAATAAGGTCTATCAGGAGTGGGTCAGGAAGGAAGGGAAGGAGATCTGGAAAGATCCCAGCTTCCGAAAATACATTGCTGACAAAAACCCTGACTTAAAAGTCAAAAGCGGCGGCACTGGAAAAATACAAGTCGGCTATGGCTCGTGATCCGCTCAATTATAATCAAGTGCTCAGTCAGATATTGAATCTGGCTGGGATAGACAGGGCCACTCTGCCAACGCTGGAGTGGAACCTTTTCAGAGACTTCACAAGCAGGCGGATCAAGTTTGCGTGGCAGGCGGCCAAGTGGCCAGAGGTCACAGTAACAGAGTCCAGAACGGTCACCCAGACAGGAGACGATGAGGGAAACTACATTGACCTCAAACAATCAGGGCAGACTGAAATAGGAGAAGTTTTCTCTGTCTGGAACAAATCACCGAAATCGAACCAGAATCAGGACGACCTGACATGGTACCTCAGTGAGAACGGAATCCAGATCGCAGAGTCAAACGCTACAGTGTGGATCTGGTTTCGTAAATCACCACCAGCCCTGACAGGGAACCTGTATAGCGGCTCCAGTTCGTATGCAGTTGGTGATCAGGTTTACGACAACACTCAGGGACAATTTTATACCGCCAACCAGCCAGTGGCTGCTGGCAGCAACAGCCCAACAGATCAGCCGAGCTACTGGGATCTAGTTTCGATCCCGGTAATCTTCTTCGACTATTTAGTGCGAGGCTCTTACTCGGATTATCTCAGGCACAACGGTGAGCTTGACCGAGCCAGAGTAGCAGAGGCAGATGCTAGAGACGTTTTAGATCACGAGCTCTTAAAGCTTCACACACAGCAGGGACAAACAACCCGAATACAGGTAGCAGGATATTAATTATGGCAGGAGCATCCTTAATCACTGGCGTAGACCAGAACAATGAATACCGCACGGTGCGTGTAGGTGAAGACGGGACCTTAGGGTCTGACAGCGGAACATACCAAAACGGAGCGGGAACCATTGCTGGAAACTTTAGCTGGATCTACGCTCACGCAGCGACAGTCCTTGGGAGTGTCACTTCGGGAGGGCTAGGCACAATCACGAACGTGAACATGCAGGCCGGGTCCTACTGGCGTTGCTGCAGGGCAACGTCGATCACAGTGACAACTGGAGAAATCACAGCATACGATGTATAATGATCGGATTCGGTATAGGTTTACCAACAGTTGTCAGCGCAGGCGGAGACAATGTCACCGAAGCGACACTGCTTGTCGATGACAGCGGCCGCTTCCTGTTCACAGACGATAATGAATACATTTTAACGCTTCAGCTTGAAGCCCCTGACCCTGAATAAATATGGCCACCACAAGAATTAAAGACCTCTCAAAAACAGCAACAACTGTCGCGAGTGACGCAAACATAGTTATAGACGGATCTTCTAACGGGACCCAGAAAATCACCCGTGATAACTTTCGTCAAGACACCGCAGACGCTTACGTAGCGGCTCCTTCTACGTACAAATTAGCCCCGCTCAATGGGGTCAACAAAATCGACGCCACTTACCTGCCCACCTCCGGTGACACGCCAAAAGGGGAGTGGAATGCCAGCAGCAACTCACCTGCACTTGCTGATGGAGCAGGCACCGCTGGTGACTATTATGATGTGACCGTTGCAGGGTCCCAAGATCTGGGGTCAGGGTCCATCGCCTACACCGTAGGTGACGTTGTAAAATATGACGGTGCGACTTGGTACAAAATCGACTCAGTTGCCAATGTCTTAGACGGATCAGCAACAGCAGCCGATGGTCGCACTACCTTGGAGGTTGACTCCAGCGACGAGATCGCGGAATCCAATGCACTGAAGACCACGGCACCGTCGATGTATTTCAACGGGAGTTCCTCATACTTGACGGTGGCTGACGATGATAAGCTAACATTTTCTACCCTGACAGAGTTTGGAAAAACTACAGCAGGCACTTGGTCACCAGAGGATAATACTCCAGCATTAACGGACGGGACAGGGACTCTGAACGACCACTACAAAATTGATGCTGACGGCACAGTGGTGCAGGGTGGATCAACTCTCAGCATTATCAATGGTTCGTCTGTAACAGCGGGGCAGGTTGTTTATTATGACGGGTCAGTGTGGAGAGTGAAGGACTGCAACGATTTGCCTTTCACTATAAGTGGCTGGATAAATATGACGGACGCGACGAACTTTACGATAGCGTCAAAATACGCGTCAGGCTCTGTGAGCGAATGGTTTTTCGCTGTTAATAACACCGATAACCTGCGTTTTTTCTTGAACACGAGTAGCGGCAACAATGTTAGTGTTTTAAGTGACACCGCTTTAACGTCTTATGAAGGTCAGTGGATACATGTTGCAGCGACTTATGCTGGTGCTGGACCGAATTCGGATGTAGCGTTTTCGGCCGCGGACGCTACTTTATATGTCAACGGGGCTTTAGTGCCGTCTAGCAAATTAGAGACAGGCACCTATGCAGGTATGTCGAACACCACTCAGCCTGTCTATCTTGGGAGATTTGGGAGTGTATACTCGGACGGCGCAATAAAACAGGTCACCATCCACAACCGCGAGCTTTCAGCAACAGAAATTGAAACGCTGTTTCGCGCGGGGCAGCTGGGTGTAGCAGATCAGTGGGCTGGGGCATTAGGTGGGGTGTTCACACAAGACTCAACACCAAGTGGGGAGTTTGCTGGTGTTAATCTAACTGACGCAGATGAAGCTGGTCCAATTGGCGGTAAGTCCAACATCCTCAAGCTGACCGTTAACACGGCATCTAGTGTGTTGCATTATGCCACATTTCTTGGTGCGGCGGGAACGGCTGGGAAACGGCTACGTCTAAAGTGTTTTGGTTACACTCCGTCGTCAAACTCAAATGCGGATGGGTTTCGGGTTTACCAAAGCAGTGGGAGTGTCCAACAAGAACAATCTATAACGCCTGACACATGGGTGCCTTTAGAGTTTGAGTTTGTCTCTAACGGAAACAGCATGGTGGTTGCTATGCTCGACGGAGCTGCCTCTACTTTCGCAGATGCTGGAAGCGATGATATTCTGTATCTAGCAGACTTAACCGTCACCGAAATCGGAACCCTAGCAGACTTCCGCGCAGAGAATTATGACAATTCTACTGGCAAGATATACGACATAAGTGACAACGCTTTTGTAGGCACATCAGCCAATTTACCAAGCTTAGTAGGGCGCGAGTTTCCTGTATATAAAACTGGAACTTGGACTCCTACTATAAGTTTTGGAAATGGTTCTACTGGAATTACTTACGGCGCACAGGAGGGTTACTATACGAGGATTGGTAATATTGTATATGTGACGGGCTTAGTTACTTTAACAGCAGTGGGTTCAGACACTGGCACAGCTGCAATATCGGGGTTGCCGTTCACTGCCAGAAACACCACAAACAATCTGCAAACGTGGTCGATTGGATTGGTGTCGAATATGAGTGGGTTGACTGCTTCAGTTACTGCCCTCGTGCAAAAAAACAACGTTAAAGTCAACCTTTATGACACTGGTGCAACAGGTTCAACGCTGCTGACGGAGGCTAATTTTACGGCAACAAGTAACCTACGTTTCTCAGGCACTTACCAAATTCAATAATTTAAACTATGGACCCAAAAATCAATTACTTAAGAAGCCAAATCGCTGGCCTTGACGCACAACTTGCTGCTGACAACGGCAAGTCCACCATCCTTCAACTGCTCAGCAAAGCGAAGTCTCTGCTGAACGCACGGGAGGAATTGAGTGAACCAGTCAACCGTGCCAACACCGAAGTTGTGCTTATGCAAGTATCTGGTGCGGTCGCTGCATACAATGCGGCCAACCAAATCGCGATGGATTCGGTCGATGATATTCTGGCTGGATTTGACGCTGCTGTTGTGCCTGCGGATGAGCCAGTCGATGATGCTGCACCTGCTGATGCACCAGACGATGAGCCAGTCGATGATGCTGCAATAGTCGAATAGCATATGACTGTCGAGCGATCCGGCGAAAAGTTTCAGGGTTATAACAAGCCCAAGCGAACTCCATCTCACCCGAAGAAGTCACACGCTGTGCTGGCTAAGTCGGGTGATCAAGTCAAACTCATTCGCTTCGGTCAGCAGGGTGTGTCGGGAGCTGGGAAGTCGCCAAAGACCGCCAGCGAAAAGGCGCGTCGAAAGTCTTTCAAAGCTCGTCACGCAAAAAATATCTCTAGGGGAAAAATGAGTGCTGCCTACTGGTCAGACAAAGTGAAATGGTAAATATTATGCCGAAGGTTGGATCTAAACATTATCCGTATACGAAAGCAGGGAAAGCTGCTGCGAAAAAGGCTCGTACAAAACAAAAACGCAAGGGCAAAAAGTGAACATTGATGATCTGAAAGTGGGATTTGCAGCCGTTGCTGGACTGCTCAATTGGGCCGTCAACATCGACGTGGTTTTGCAGCTTGCGATCAGCGTAGCCTCTTTGATCTACATCAGTCTCAAAATCCGACAGCTACTCTCAAAATGAAACTACTGTGTGTTGCAGTATTGACCGTAATGGTGACTGGGTGCAAGCAGCTCGATTCGCTGGGCAATGCTATCTACGATCCGGTCGTGACGACCAACATCGTTTCTACCCCCAGCGACAACTACCCAGTCGTCTCGACAAACGGCTGGGTGCTTAACCCTTCGATCAGGGGAGGCATACAGTTAGCCGGGGATGTTGCTCCGTTTCCATGGGCAGGGTTAGCAGCCAACGCTCTGATCGCAGCTCTCGGTGTAGGAGCACACATTCGTGGTAGACAATGGAAGAAAGCAGCAGTCAGCGGGGTTTCCGCTGCCCAGACCTTCAAACGGGAGCTGAAGCAGCTTGATGCTACGAAGGCTCAGAGCGTGAAGGAGTCAGTCATACGTGAACAAAGAACCTCTGGCACCAAAAACATTATCGAAAATATTCTTAACAGGATCTGATCGAATTCTATAATGACTGGATGAGGTCTAATCGAGGTGTGATACGAGGCGTGGTGGATGGGTATAGCAGCTACTCGCTGCATCTCATTCGCGTCATAGAGGGTCTGACAGAGTTGGGCCGAGACATTAACTGCTGGCCCATCAGCAGCGAGAGAGGCAAGGCTCCGATCCCAAGAGTGGTATTGGAGTCTATTGTGCATAAACAGCAGCGAGAGGACTGGGAGATGGTTGTACACTGCCCGTCCTATGGTCTGTCAGGCGAGAAGCGGGTGGTGTATAATACTATGTGGGAAACCACCCAGCTTCATAAAGAGGCGGTTCTCAATCTGAATCAGGCTGATCTAATTGTTGTTCCAAGTGACTTCAATCTGTGCCTGTTCAACGCTCAGGGTGTGAAGAGAACGATGGGTAAAGTGCCCATGGGGATCGACACTGATGTGTTTCACTACAGGCCAAAACAGAAGAGATCCGAGTTTGTTTTTGGAGCAGCGGGCAGGACTGTAGCAGGTGGCTGCAGGAAGGGATTTGAAGACGTTCTGAGTGCATGGAAGAAGGCTTTCCCGAAGCGAGTCAAGGATGTCAGGCTGGTTGTTAAATGCTTCCCTGACGATCCAGATCTGGAGGTTGATGATGATCGCATACAGGTCTTGAGACAGTTCTGGACAAGGCGTGATCTGTCTGACTGGTATGCCAGTCTTGACTGCTTTGTCAGCGCGAGCAAGGGCGAAGGTTGGGGTCTAATGCAGCACGAAGCGATGGCGACTGGCAGACCAGTGATCGCTGTTCCATTCGGTGGTATAACAGAGTTTTTCGATGAGACTGTTGGCTACCCGGTGGACTACAAGCTGAAGCAGGCTGAGGCTCATTATGCGAACGGCGGCCTATGGGCTGTCCCTGATCCAGACAGTCTAGTCAGCAGGATGAGAGAGGTGTATAACAGTGGCGGGGTCGAGAAAGCTATTAAGGCTTCAGAGAGGGGCATGAGATTTAGCTGGGCAAACAGCAACAAGATTCTCGATGCGCTCCTGAGCAAGGTCGGATTTTATCAATGAGAGAGCACAGAAACTACACGCAGAACGATGACCAGCCTATCACGGCGGGCGATAATGGTTTCGTGGGTGTAGACATGAGGCAGCAGCCTCACATGCTTCCCCCGGGCATGGTTTCTGAGGCGATCAACGCTAGGTTTAGATACGGTGTGGCAGAGCCCAGACGAGGCGTCATGCCTTTGGCGTGGTTCAATCGATATGGCTTTGAGTGGCCGATAAACTGGGATGGTGGCGACATCAACTGGGGCAGACAGATCAGCGCGAACCTCGGGAATGTTTACGGAATTGGAGTCTGGAATGATCCAAACGGGGCCGACTGGATTCTGATCGTAGCCAGCGTCGAGGGGGATGCACCAAAGATATACAGAGCCCGATACGGCAACAACCTAGCCCCACTACCGTGCAGCGTTCAGCTCTCACCTCCCGCCAACACATACCAAAGCAATTACTGGTTCACGCAGGCATTTGACAAAGTCATTCTATCGCGTGGACCTGATGAGTCTCAGCTCATCATGTCGTCCATCGATGAAGGGTTTGTAGAGGCTCCTCCTTCAGCGAGCGGCCTCAACAACATCCCGAATTCAAGCTCAACACTCTTCTTCCAGAATCGCTTGTTAGTGCCTCACAAACCTTCTGGTGGGTATAAGTCAGATCATGTCGCTGTGTCAGACATCCTGTCATACACAGACTATGACGTGTTCAATAATTTTAAAATCAATCAGGGTGACTCGGACAACATTCGCCGCCTGTATAAGTGGAACGACCAGACTGTTGTCATATTCAAAGACACCAGTATCTACACTGTATCAAACCTTGTTGGCGATTGGGAGACCAACGCAGTCCTTGATCAGGTCACGACTGAGTATGGCATTGTGGGGGCGAGATCGGTTGCAAGCGCAGGAAGTGATCTGTGGTTCCTTTCGCAGAGAGGAGTAGTTAGCCTTGCACTGACCGAACAAAACAAGCTACAGGGCGTCTCAGAACCACAGAGCACACCTGTGCAGCCAATCATTGACCGGATCGACTTCAGTGTAGCCAAAGACACGGCATCAGCGGCCTACTGGCGGAACAGATATTATCTGTCTGTCCCGATCGATGGAGGCAAGCAGAACAATGCTGTCCTTGTTTACGATTTTATAAATGGAGCGTGGGCTGGATACGATCAGGGTGATGCCATCAAGATCAAATACTTTTTTGTGGCCGACTTTCAGGGGGCCGAGCACCTCTACTACGTGGACTACGATGGTGTAGTTGGGCTGTATGAGTATGGAGAGTTGGAGGGCAGACCTATCGTTCAGGGGACCTACACATGCGACCTGATGGTCAAGGGTCACGTGAGTGATGGAACAACGGTTCAGGTAAACGATGGAACAACTATCACGGCCACTCGACGCAGGGAACTGGTTGACGACAATGATGCAGAGATAATCGACGGCGGGTTCAACATAGTCGAGCCGCTCACAGTCAATACAAATGACCCCGAGAGCGGATGGCTTTGGGGTGTCGGAGACGAACAACAGGCTGATCACTGCGAGATCGCTGGGGCCAACCTTTTCACGGGCTACACCGATGACGGTTGGGATAGTGGTGACACAAACGATTCAGACAATGGCTGCGGCATTCGCTTCGTGAGCGGCTCACCGATCCTGATCAACGTCAGAGACACTTATGGGAACACTGATCCATACCTCCAAGTGCTGTGCTCGGAAAACATCGAAGTTGAAGACCGACCTATAGCATTCCTGATCAAGACGCGTGGTTATGGTTTCGAGGCAGGCAATCGACGAAGATTCCAGCAGGCCCAGATGTTCATAAGCACGTGGGACCCGGAATACCGAGTGACAGGGATCGTGGATGGAGTGAAGGAGGAAACAGTTGTTGTGGACAACACAAGCTACACATTTCCTGACCGCACCAAATACATGACTTTTGGGATCAGTGACTGGAACATTCAAAACCTCGACGACACTCACGAGAACCCGGGCCGCGAGGATTACTCGGTCATTCTGGACAGTGACAGTGCGGACCCGGGGACTGTCCTTGGTTCTTCTGGGACACAGCTTGACCTGTACCAGTATTGGACTCACAAGCTGCGGGTAGACCGAAGGGGAGCCTATTTTCAGGTCAAGATTGAAGGGATCAATGGCAGAGTCAGGCTTCATAGCGTGACCTCTGGTTCGACTGTTGGTCAGAGACGAGAAGGAACACACTCAGGAACTTGGTAATATGCCAGACGACACACCAAACTTTGTAGTAGACGCAGTCAACGGGCCAGTCTCATCGACGACTACTACCAGAACAGAATTCATAACCGCACTAGAGCAGCTAAACTATGCGGAGGGAACCATCAGATCCATTGACGAGCTCAGTGGAACGGCTGGGCTTCTGTCAATCGACGGAAGCGGGAACGCTAGTGTCAGGTCTATTGTCGGAACGACTGGGCTGACAGTAGCCAACGGAGACGGATCGGCCAACCCGGAGATTTCTCTTAACGAGCCTCACACTTTCCGACAATCTTTCAATGACACAAGCAGCAACACTGTGTCCGACACGAAGCTTTACAACATAATAAGCAGCGGAATCGAGTTCACGTTGCCTGTTCCTGCCTCTGGATACATCACCGTCAAAAACATAATCAACGCCACATCGAGCTTCATAACAATTCAAAGCTCAAGCTGGGGCCCTGCTGGGCTTGGTGATGTCCGAGTTAGTGCTGGCGAGACGTTGACGATCGTGAGCGACACAGCGGGTAACTGGTACCCACAGCACGTCACCGAGCACGATCTCAATCCATTCGGGGCTATTGCTGCATCATCCGGGTCAGCGACAGCAGTCAATAGCGGCGACCCCTATGCAGCACTTTTGGTGACAACTGCCACTCAGTCAAACATGACTGAGTTCGACATGCCGTCGAACGGTCAACTCCGATATACGGGTGACATAGCCATCGATGCCGAGATTCAAGTTTCGTTTTCAGGATCAACAAACGGGTCCAATGTGAGCGTGTTGGCCAGCCTGTTTAAGTATGATAGTGATGCGGGGACAAGTTCTCAGATCACAGCGACCGAGCAGATACACCATCACCCCAGCAACGGGAGCAATGAAAACATCTCACTTATTGGGCACGTGGAGTTGGACACAAATGACTACGTTTATGTGGCAGTCAAGCAGTCGATCACAACTGTTGCCACGGTGAGTTATACACCACTCAAATTCTACATGTCCGCATCCGGTCACAGAATCATCAGCGCATAATATTATGGCACTCTCAGTTGTAGTTGGAAAAGGATACACCTTCTCTGAAGGCGAGAAGATCACATACCCGAAGCTTAACCTGCTTGGAGCCCCTGCCATCACTTTGGAAGGTTCTGTCAGCTCCGCGCAGATAGCAGACGGATCTGTGACTACTGTCAAACTCGAGCAGGGGATCAACATAAACAGCAAGATCAATGATCACAATCTCAGTCTGACAAAGCTAGAGGCGGGGACTCATGGTCAGCTATTGTATTATAATGCGGACGGCGATCTCGTGAAGCTATCCCCGGGGACTGACGGACAGTTCCTGAAGACTAAAGGGGCTGGAGCGAACCCAGAGTGGTCAGCTCAGGCAGGCGTTGGGACGATTACAGTCGATCAAATATCCGCTGGCCTAGACAATCAGATCATTGTCGCTTCTGGCGGAGTCGCTTCATGGCAGTCGCAGACAAGCAACTCATACAAGCTGCACGACACCGTTGGTAAAAGCACATTCTCAACTTCATCAACTTGGTCAAGTGATGGTGTTGTAATTGCTGAAAGTCCACCTGCGACATCTCAATCATCGATTTGGTCTGACTGGAGACTTAGCGGGATCGATTACACCACTGCTATTGTAGGTGGAGGCGCATCTGGCCTGAACGATGGATTTTATTCTGACTTCAGCATCAATACTGTCGCTATCAACGCAGCATACTCTTCCGGGATCAGCGACTTCGACACAGATGTTAACGAGCTTTTGATCTCTGTCGAACTGCTCCCCGTAGAGGGAAGCCACGTTTCTCTCGGGGTCTATGATGGCTCAAAGTATATCCCACTGATCACGAAATGGAGTCATCAAGTCAGCGCAGTAGATCGCACTGAGTTTTCTCGATCATTGATTAAAGTGCCAAGGCTTGAGAGTGGAATCATTAAGTTAAGATGGGTGATGCGTAGTGGGCATGCAGCAGGTAACGGGGACAAGGCCTACTTTGAACTTATTGGTCACCGATGAATTTTGACTACTCCATAAAGAGCGACTTCCTAAGGCTGACTCATAACAACGAGAAAGCGTGGGACTTTGTTCAAATGTTTGCCGAGAGGTCACATGACATTGACGACATGATCGACCTCGGGAAGGTGGAGTCTGATGAGAAGCTTATTGAGGCTGAGTTGAAGTGGATGCTGGAGCTGAGCTCCAACCCGTTTTATCAGGCCCACAGTAACTTCCTCATGCCAATAATAATTGTGAGCTGCAGTGCGTGGCTCGATGCGAACAGATGGGAGCAGTCCGAGGACGAGGTCAAGAGAGTCCATTCGGATGTTTTGAAAAGCCACTACCACGAGGTGATCTTCGCAGTCGTCTACCTATGTGGCGGGTGGAATGCGATGAGAGAGTTTAGCCAATTGCACAGAGAATACCAACAAGACAACTACCATGGGAATGTATAGCGCAGAGGCACCTCCGCCTCGGGATTATGGCAAGGAGACACGCGAGACACTAGAGGCTCAAATAGATTTGGCCCCTGACCTGTTTGCTGCTGAAGCCAGTCAGGAATATGGCAGGCCAGCAGAGGCCCGCCTGAACCTGCAGGTCTTGAGGGATCTCATGCGCGGAAGCGAAGGTCAGCCCGGTTTACTTGAGCTGTATCAACAAGACATTATGCCCGGGCTCGCCAGAGCCGATGTGGCTGGCCTTGATGTAACTCGAGAAGGAGACATCGCTGCAGTCGAGAGACTCGGTCAGAGGGCCACTGAGGCCTTCAGGCAGGCCAATCCTGAGCAGGCTGCGTTGATGTCAGAGTTGAACAGGCAGGCACAGCAGGAACTGGCTGCAGGAGCATCTCTGCCTCCATCTATGGCCAGAGAGCTTGAGCAGCAGGTCCGAGGGGCTCAGGCTGCTCGTGGAATGGGTTTTGGCGTGTCAGACATCAGTCAGGAATCCCTTGTCAAGGGTCTGCAGGCTGAGCAGCTACAGAGACGGCGGCAGGCCTTCGCACAGCAGATGGTAGGCTTAAACGCAGCCACTGCTGCAGATCCGTTCATGGCTATTCTCGGTAGACCCGGAGTGGGTATCGCTGCTGGTCAAGGCCTCGCTGCACAAGGTCAAGGAATGGCTCCGCAGCAGGTCTTCAACCCAGAGTCAGCCTATGCTGGCAGTCTGGCCGCTGGTAACTACAATGCTGCACTTAATGCGAGCATAGCATCTGCCAATGCTCGAGCAGGAGTTGCCGGAGCAGGCCTACAGGCAGCGGGAAGCATCCTTGGTGGATTTGCAGGCCGTCCGTCTGCTGCTCCTCCTGCGTGCTGGGTTGCTCGTGAGGTTTACGGGATAAGTAATCCTATGTGGGTATTGTTCCGGGAGTGGCTTCTCAATGATTCTCCGGGATGGTTCAGGAATCTTTACATTAAGCACGGTCAACGATTCGCTGGCTGGCTGTCAAAGAATGAGTGGCTCAAGCCTTCCATAAAAAAGTGGATGGACTCACGTATTAAGAAACTGATCGGATAAAGTTATGGCATTTTCACAGCAGACATATCAAGGACAGGGAATCGTCCAGCCTACCGAGAGGTCTCGAGTTGGAGAACTTCTCGGTGCAGGTATCGCAGGATTTGGTGCAAGCCTCGGTGAGGGGATCAAGAAGTTTTCTGAACGCAAAGAGGAGATGAAGAGGCGTGAACAGTTCAAGAAAGGGACTGTAGAGGCATTGACAGCACTCGGGGCCGATCAGGATCTTCTTAAAGGCATGGAAGCATCAGAGCTGGCTGCTTATGCTCAGATGTATCCACAGATCGCAGCTCAGCGTGAGAAAGAAGAGGCTCAAGGCTTTTATTCTGATATGCTGCGAGCATTCCAGCCACAGCAGGTCCAAAGAGACTTCGGGCCAGAAATCACAGCAGCAGAGCAGAGACTGATTCAAGCGCAGCAGGGAGAGTTTAGGCCGAAGTTTAAGTTTCCATCAAAACCAACAGGTAGGACCACTGAGGAGCGATTTAGAGCTAGGGCTTTTGCTGAACAATACGATCCAGACAGAGTCCCAGTAATGTCGTTGCAAGACACCTTTGCTCCCTCTAAGCCGTCTGGGAGGTCTCCAGAAATTCAGATGAGAGAGGAGATGAAAGCTATGAGGAGAGGTGGTAGACTCGGCCCTAGACAAATCACAGACACCGAAACACCTTCACCTGCACCCCAGCCGCAGAGCCCCATGGGACCTGAGCCAGCACTTGAGCCCTCACCAGAGGTCCAGAAAGCAGCCAGAGACTTAGACATTCTCAGAATTCAGGCTGCAGAGGGTGACACTAGGCTTGAGACCAGCAAGGAAGTGATGAAGCGTGTCTCTGAGAACATCCCTGAGCTCGCTGAAAAATACCCCACGCAAGCAAAGAATCTATATGAGATGCTCTACGCTAAACAGGACAAGCTGACTCCATCGGATCAGATTTCCCTTATGAAGCTTGAGCGCGAGATAGGGGCCAGCACGGTCACTGGATATGGAGTTGCACCTAGTCCTGAAATCGCCAAAGACTTCAGGGAAGTTCTTATATCAGCTACTGAGGCGCAAACAGGAATTAAGCGACTTCTTGAGATCAACGAGATGGACTCTCCTTGGACATCGCTTGATCTAAGGAGTGAAGCAGGAGTTCTTCAGGGGGCGCTGCAGGGAGCTTTGCGTAAAGAGATCGTAGGACCGGGTGCTGTAACTGATACTGAACAAGAGTTGCTCAAGTCTATTATCAGAGACCCAACCAAATTCTGGTCACTGTCATCATCCAATAAAACAGCACTTGAGACATTACTGAAGAAAGTTGAGAGGGGATTGGCTAAGAACGCAGCTCTAATCTCTTGGCAGCAGCCGTCAGGGATGTGGTCAGGTCAAGCACAGGGCTCTGTGGACAAAACTCTCACCTACGGAATGTCGGGTCAATTGGAATCACGATAATGCAGAAAATCTATCTTGAGGACTATGGTGTCAATTTAGAGTTCCCAGACCAGATGTCTGAGGACAGGATCAAGGACATCATTAATCGAGACTACCCTGAGCCGGATGAAAAGTTGGTAGCTCGATTTGACAATCCTGAAACGCCATCGTCCTCCCTGACCCGGGAGGACTTTGTCCGTTATAAGCAGGCGCGTCCTGACATGACTTGGGGTCAGGTCCCCGGAGTTGTGGCCGAAGCTGCTGTAGACACAGCGGCGCGAATCGTTAACAACCTGCCAGATGCCGTGCGGACATATGTCAACATATTTGATCCGGGGACATCTGCCAGAACATTTCTGGAGGGAGCAGCTCGAGGCACCTACGACACTGAGACCCTGATCCAGATGGCCAAAGGATACATCGGATCTAAGATCGATGCTTTTGGCGGAGTCAGCGAGGACGAGACGACGAATCAGTATAACAATTTCGTAAAATTAAAGGAGCTTCAAAATGTTCGAGGTGCCATTGAGCGAGGTGATAAGTCGGCGTGGAATGAATATGCTGACTGGGCAGGCATGGCTGGAGCCAAACTTGACCTTGCCAAAATCAACACTCAAGCAGCCGAGCTCACTGGTGAGTTCATCGATCCTAAATTCTTTGTCCCGGGAGGCAAGCTCGCATCCAAAGCAAGTCGTGCTGCTGCAAGAACACTCGGGGCTCCGGTCAGGGCGGCTGGTCGAGCAGCATCGATCGCCTCCGAATACACTGGAGGACTCATTGAGGGAGCCAAGAACCGAGTTAAGGGAGCGACAGAGATCATAGATGAGGCCACTGGTGGACTAGCTAATGTAGTGGTGCCCGGTGGCGTTGTTGCTGCTGTCGCGGGAGGTGTCGTCGGTGGAGGAACTGCAGGCCTTGTCGGGGCCGCAGTGGCAACACCGACACTGCTGGATGTCGCAGGAGGACTTCTCACAGGTTTTGGTGAAGCGATGTCTCACACCCCAACCAGACTGGGAGGAATGGCTCGTGTGCACATGCATCAGCCTGATACGATCGCAGGCAAGCTTGCAGGAAGGCTGCAGTTCCTTGACAGACCAGTAGACTACGCAGGCAGAGCGGCAACTGGTGCAGTCATTGGTGGAGCTATCGGTGGAGGCATCGGTCTCGCTTCTGGTGGGCTCGAGGGACTCGCTCAGGGTATAGGCTCTGGCGGAGTTCTTGGTGCAGGCGGTGCCACGTTGGGGAGGACTGTCGAAGGCTTGACTGGGGCCTCTCTGCGGAACGCTCAGGACAGCGACTACGGAAGGTGGATTGAGACAAAGTCCGTGGAGGACAGGGAGCGTCTGGCTGGCATCTCTAGCCGAGAAGACCGGATAGCTCGAATGGATGCTGAGCAGATCCTTCTACAGGGATCAGCTACAGTGCGTCACGTGGACCCTGACTTCGTGGTTGACCAAAAAGGAACTAAGCTCGGGGACGCTGCAGGGTTTTTGGGTGAGGAGGACGGCAAGCCTGTCGTATACCTGAACGTCAACGCAGACGCTCAGACCATGCTTCATGAAACCTTTCATGCTATGGCGCGGCTGGATGGCTTCGATGCGATGGTCAGCACAATCAAGAACACGATTGGCCGTATGTATTCACCAGAACAGGTGAATGATTTCATTCGGGATTACGAGAACAGATTGGGCAAGCAGATAGACATCAGCCAAAGGTATCAAGAGAAGATGGGGGGATCTTCTCAGGCCAAGGTAGACTACATTCTAGAGGAGATGGGGGCAGAGTATTTCGCCAACTTCATCAAAGGGAAAAACAGCAACTACATCTTTTCTGGAAGCAGCTTTGCAGAAGGTCTCAAGGGCGTCTTTGATCGCTTCACAAAAGGCAAACTGGATCGCGTTTATGAGGCCTTCCAGAGCCCGATCTTCGGCCAGCAGATCCGCCAGTCACGAAGGCTTGATTCTGCTATGCGAGACCTCGTCAAGGCTCGCAGGGAAGCAGGCAGGAAGGTGGACCTCTCCATGGACGAGCCAGTCAAGACCTATAGCGCGGTCGATTTGTCAGACGACGATACATTCCGAGAGATGGAGGCCATGGGAGTCGCCAAGACAGACCGGAGCGGAAAGCGTGTCATCATGGGCGACTCTGAGCAGAAGAAGATAGCCAAGGAACGAGCCAGAACCATCACAAACATTCTGGATCAAGTAGGTGGGGAAGGAGGGCTGACAAGACAGCCAGACGGTAGCTACAGAGGGGCTCGTTTTAGTGCTGGCCAGCTTCAGGCTTTGTTGGATTCGCCTCTGATTAATGACACGATAAAGAAGGCTCTGGCAGAATACTCAAAGATCAATGAAGCAGATCAGTATGTGAACGTGACATACGGAGCCTCCACAATGAAGACGAAGCTCGGTAAGACGCGAGCAAAGAATCTTCCCATAAGCAACCGGAATGCGTTGCTTTATGACATCGTGGTCAGCCCTATCACTGGAACGATCACTACACGTGTATTAGACATGAGCCTCACTGAGTCGAAAGCCAGCAGGCTTTACAATCAGACTGCGGAGATGCAGAAGATTTTCGGTTCAGAGGCTCAGATGTTCTTGGACCTGCACAGCTACATCAACGCGCTGAGATCTGGTGAGAAGAGGACCGCTGAAGTTCTGGGCTCGCAGCGTAAGAGTGACTTCCTGAACAAGATTCTAAGTGTGCGAAACGTTAAAGGAAATCCTGAGGTTCCAGAAGGCACAATGACAGCCAGACAAAGGAGGTTGTTTGAAGGCGGGAAAGATTTTCCTTGGCGCAGTTTTCGTCTGGATCGCATTGTGGCGTTGCAGCAAAAAGAAGGTAGGCCGATCGTCTCTTTCTCGGAGTCTGCATACCAGAGAGCACAGACACACTTTACTCCCATTGGAGGATCTAGGACAGTTTCTGATAAACCGTATTCCATGGCAGCCAACGGTGGATTCACAACTGCACCCGGAACAATACGGTTCGTTCCTGCTTATCATGGATCTCCACACAAGTTTGACGAGTTCAGCTTGTCAAAGATTGGCACAGGTGAAGGGGCCACGGCTTATGGTTATGGTCTCTATTTTGCTGAAGACAGGAAGGTCGCAGACCACTACAGGAATACATTGACACCAGACATGGTGGTGAACAATGAGTTGATGCCTCCCGGCTGGGAGTTCAATGTTGGTCCGCTTGAGGCTGACTTGCACAGCTACATCAAGTCTTACTTTCAACGAGTCAAAGAGGGGCTGGACACAGACTACGTTAGGCAGCAAGTTGAGTATTCAATCTTTAGGCTCAAAGATTCTGTGAATGAGCCTGTGATTAGGTTGATGGACTTTTACGAAAGGAATAAAGGAGCCAGCAAGGATTCCATTACTGAGCCAAAAGGCAACCTGTATGAGGTGGACTTTGATGCTGACGAATCCACGCTGATCAAATGGGACGAGAACTATGACAACCAGTCAGATTTCGTTAAGAGTTCTATTGATCGAATGGCAGAATCTTTAGGGGTGACGAGGGACAATTATAAATCATTCTTAGACGAATCCGAAAGACTCGCTGAAGCGGCTCTTTTACAAGACGACCCACAACATCCAGACAGCCTCGCCTTTGACACCTTCTATCGATCCAAAGAATTGAAGATGGCTAAATTGTTTGAGCAAATCCATGGCACATACTCGTTTGACGAAAGGCCCATGAGAAAAAGCTTAACGGGGCAAAAAATATATGCTGCATTGGAATTCGTCGGTGACTCCATAAAAGATCGCCAAAAGAATGCTTCTGATCTGCTGAATGTTTACGGAATCAAAGGCATTAAGTACAAGGACGGAATGTCAAGGAAAGCTTCGGGAGAGGAAGTTCAGACTTTCAATTATGTCGCATTCAATGATGCGGACATCAAGATCAAGACAAGGAACGGTGAGGAAATAAATATATCTAGGAGAGATGAGCCTGCACAAGGAGCAGGTGTCAGGTTCTCGCCTGCAGCAGATCGACCATCAATTGTTCAGCGGAAGCTGAATGATCCCTCTGAATCAGGAACCATATTGAACGGAGTGGTCTCACTCACGCCGGGTGTGATGGCTAGGTTCAGCCCTGCCACGAATGACCCGGGCTACGACATTAAGCAGCTCGCCGGGAAGAAGGCGTTCATCATGATGGCTGACCGCATGAAGGTTGGTGAGTACACTGCCAGATCCGGACGTGTGTTTGAGCTTCGCGGCGGACCTGATCATCCTGACTTGGCAGACAATCAAGGCACCATAGCGTGGGCAGTTGAGGGTGGATCGATTGCTTCTCAGCTCGAAAGGGCTATCCGGCAAACTGACGGGATAGGGCTCGTAGTCCTGCAGAAGGAGGAGTCTGTTGCTGGCAACAAGACCTACTCCGAGGTCATGCTCGAGGAGTTCAAGTATGACATGCAGCAGAACCCTCAGATCAAAAAAGACCTGCCGCAGATTCTGAAGAAGGCTTCTGCTATGATCCAGAAGAAAGCCAAGGCAGAGCGATTAAAATCCAATAAACTGGAAGCTGAAAAGGCCAAAGCAAAGGGCAAGAAGTTCACCCCTAAAGGCCCGTCAAAATGGGAGAGCTTCGAGTTCAAGTCCATTGAACACATTGAGGAAGCCTTACCAGAGATGACTTTCGGCGGCAGGAAGACGATGTGGCAGCAGGTTGCTTCTAATGACTACAAGAAGAAGTATGGTGGAATCTTCTGGAAGGACATGTATGACAAGCTCAACGCCTACAAGGATGATCAAGGATACAGGACAGGCGACATCGTAAAGGTCATTCAGTTTGATAAATCTGCCCCTACCCCAATCATCAATCCTAAAGACTTAGGCCTCCCAGTGCATCCAGCTTATCAATACGGAGTGCTAGGGAAGTCAATATCCAACATCAAGGGCAGAATGAGTGCATTTGATTTGTTGAGAGATTCGTTCACCAATCGAATTGATGAAGAGTCAGGCATCATGAAGCCGGGGCAGCAAATAACGCCTGAGGGCAAGATCGGAGCCAACGTCAGCAGGGTGATGGCTCTTAAAGGCCTCACTGAAGAAGCAATGCAGCCTGTGCTGACCGAGGCATCACTTGATCCTCGATCTTACAAGAGCCCTGTTAAGCTTAGGTCTGATTACGGTGTTGCAAGGACTAAGCAGCAGGAACAAATCCGCAGTGAAGCCAACAGGTTCTCACCTCAACGCTCCCTGAATAATCGCGGAGGAGCTATTTATACAACCCCAGAAGGTCATCGTGCGGTCCAGACCTCAAGCAGGGCAGGTGTGAGGGTCTACGGCCCCACAGGACGCCGCATCGGCCCTGTGTTCCAGTCAGTAGAGGCAGCAGAGCGGCACCTGTCGCAGCAGTAAACGCAAACGCCCCGCCTCTTTATACTGTATCCAGCAGCTTGTGGAGGCGGGGCGATAGCGATGTCGTCGTATCACTGTCCAAGAACCCAATAGGTTTCCGGGAAGCCCTAAATCCCCTCACCACAACGGATCGGGAGGGCAGAAGCAGTGTTGATCAAGTTTGATTATGTGTCAATGCGTATTTCCAAAACGTGAAAGATAATTCGCAACGTGTGACATTTTCTTTGATGCACTACTTAAGCCTTCGCTTGGCTGTGAGACTGTCGGGTGAAAGCACACATGATCACGCTGTATCGTTCCATCAACCGTCTTTGTATTGCAGAAATCTAATGACAGCATTCTGGTCTTCAGGGTGGCCTCCATTGAACACTGATCATCCAAATTGTTTATGCGTGAATAATCCAGAGCGCACGTGAGCATTGAGAACACTTTGTCGCTAGGCCTGAATGCAATGATCCCGGAATTGATTCTTTTATCCAGCAGACTGTCGCGGGTAACATATATCTCGTTCGCTTCGATCTCGCTCAGCTCTCTTTGCGGGTCTCCAACCCAAAGCATGTCTACGTCCGATATGCACACAGCTTGTGATGGGTTGGTTTCGCACATTAATAAACACAACTCCAGTTTGCCTCTGGTCCCAAAAAACCATTCCGCAGATCCGTGATTTCCGTTACCTCCCTCCGGGCCCGGATGCATGTTAAGCGTGTGAGGTATGTGAGAGCAGTGCTGAATGTAAGACGGAAGGAATACATCCCTGTACAAACACATGCTGTGCTTTGTGGACGTGCAGTGTATGCTGAGCGAATCCATAGGTTAATCATATCTTCCCAGCAGGGAACGGCAGGAAGCTTGGCTGTGGTCCGAGGTTATATATTCTGTGATAAGGCACATAGTCAGAGGTTAACTTGTCAAGGTGTCCCTTCAGTACATCGTCCGGTATTCTTCGTGGGTCCGGGGTTCCTCCATCGTAAAAGTGAGTTTTATCACCGGAGTAATCGAGATCGCATCCAATGAGATATAGCTCGGTTTGTTCACCTGACATTGTAGCATTGTTCAATATGTCACGGCAGGCATTCACAAGCATAGTGCCATTGCCGGGGCAGGAATACCAGTGCGGAGCCCGGGACATGATAGATTTTATCCTGATAAAGAAATCTTCATCTAGGCACCCATCAAGTATTTTTTTCATGTCATAATTATTGTGCATGAAGTAGTCCTCTGACACATACCACACATCGTGCTTCTCTTTCACAACCCTTATTGAGTTGTTGATGCAACATACCCTCTCGAACTTCGACCCATTCTCGTTCCACCAATCGGGGACGTAATGAGCACTACCAACTAGCAGCCTTTTAAACATGACATCATTTCGCGTTCCTGACCCAAAGAGACTGATGTGAACGGATCACCGGATTCCATCCCCTTGCCTCAAGGTATATTTCAGTCCACCTTGCTTTTCCTCCATTCGAGAATCCTCCAGAATCATCTATCAAAACAACAGACTCTTCATGCAAACACTTTTCCGCAGCAAGAAACTCTAAAAAGTTATGTCTTTGGGCATCGCTTGCGTCACCATCGACTGGGCAGTCCAATGAATCTAGGTAAAGCAAATCAATCATCAACTTTGACTCATTCAAGTATTGCATGGAATCTCCTTCGACATGTGTAATGAAGTCCTTGAACTGACTCGTGCATTCCCTGCTTGTCCTTATGTTGTCTGGGCTAATGTCAACTGATATAACTCTTCCCCCAAACAATGAAGCATACTCACCAAATATGTATGTTGAATACCCGGCACCGTAGTCCTCTACCTTTCTGACAGTGCCAGTCTCAACGATAAGAGGATCGCTTGATTTAATGTGAGCGAGCGCACCCCTAAAAGTTTCAAACCTGCTGCAAGACTTTTTACGATACGGCTCAAACCATTCATATACTTTTTCGGTGTTCATATTGTCTTGAAGAAATTATCCCACAGCTTCATTACATTAAAAGCTGAAAACTTTTCCATCGCTATATATCTCTGGTGATCGCTTATCCTGCGAAGTGTTTCATCACCTTTGCTCATGTAGAACTCCAGCTTGTTCACCAGCTCGTCTTCGGTGTCGCATAGCTGCTCTTGAGTTAACAGCTCTTCCATTGCGCTCGGCCACCCTAAATCCTTCATCGTGAAAACGGGGATACCTGTGAACATCGCTTCCATCAAGGCCAACGTGTATGGAGCTGGGCGAGTGCCACCATAAACCATTAAGCGGTGATCAGCCATGTCTTGAAGGATCTCTTCGTAGCTTTTGTGTGGCTTCCCGTTGTGGGCTCCGTTCATTGACATTGGGATTTTGGTTTCGACTTTATCAAATATTTGTTTATTGCACGCTGCCCCTCTATTCACAAAGTGCTGACAAATGCCATAGACACTTAACTTCTGTCCGTTCCACCTCTTAAAGTCTCCAGCAAATTTGCCGAATGGAATCACGGCATCATGACCTGCATAGTTTGGTCTGCTTTGGTATCCATCCCAGTATCGAACAATTTTAACACCGTGTTTTGCTGCCTCCGCTATCCAGTAATCCTCGCATGTGTCAACAATTTGACCAATGTCACGCCAGATCACTGTTTTCCCTTGGAAGGCTTCTAAATTGCCAAACAACCATTCCCATAGATGATTCACCATAATAACATCAAACGGCTTTACTGCTTCAGATGTTATGTGAAACCTTTGGTCTGGTTGTTCTTCGGTCCCCTTAATTGTTGCCCAGCTTTTACGCCATGAATCAGGGAATTCATTGTTTAAAGATGGCCTTAGTCCGGATGCGTTTTTCTGGTGATACCTGCCGATGGGCATCACTGTGATATTCGGTATTTCAGCAAACATCCTTAAATCATCGTACTCCTGCACTTCATGCACACTCAAATATAGCAAGTTCATGTGATAACTATCATACAGACAGCCTTGTCATGCAATAAAAGACAAGGAAGCCTTGAAGGCTGTTCGTGTGGATCTGTAACATCTTGTCAAGTTTTTTTAGTCACACCCCTCGGACACTTGAGGGTCGGGACTGAAATTTATTGTCCTCTAAGTAGTCGGCTTAGAGGCTAATTTCCGACATCCCACACTGCTTCTTCTGCGGGTTAAGAAAAAAACTTGTCAATGGTGGAAAGGTGTGCGAGCCTGAACACGTGCAACCCGCAGAGATCATCAGACAATTTACAGGCGACCAAAGCATTAAGGAGCCGACAACCACTCGGCGCATAAGTCACTGGCTTCTGCGGGAGCTCAGTGGGGCCAGTTTTGCCGTTGTGGCTCGAAATGGATGCAACGAGGAGACCAGCAGGGCAGACTGGTTCTATGTCGAGAGCTTGAGGGGTGAGTCGTTTTACCGATGGGCTCTGCACCTGCGTGAATATGTTTCTGGCGTTCGCGCGGATGCGCCTGAAATCGTCACTCAGATCCCAGATCGCACACTACCTCCATATTGGCCAGACATGATCACAGAGTGGATTCCGGATACGGACCACAAGTGGCGGTCTCAGTATGGCTTGGTCACGAACGTGGAGTGGTGTCTCAGGGAGTCCGAGCGAGCTCTAGCTAAAGCAGCAAAAGCGTTCAATCACGTCTGCGTTCTGCGCGGAGGGAAACAGGATCTTAAATACGGTCACATATACGTTTTATGAGCAAGATCAACAGTAAACAGAAAGGTGCTCGAGGTGAGCGGGCGTGGGTGTCAATCCTGAAGTATTTCGGATTTGATGCTCGCCGAACAGGGTTCCACCAGTCGCAGCAGAACCACGACAGCCCTGACGTTTCCTGTAAAGACCTGCCTGTTCACTGGGAGGTTAAAAACACAGAGAAGGCATTAATTAGAGACTGGATCGCACAGGCAGAAGGGGATGCTCGAGACACAGAGATACCTGTGGTGGTCTGGAAGAAAAACCACGGAAAGTGGATCGCTATTTTACAGGCAGAAGACCTGCTTAGAATTTTCCAGTGCGCGGACATAAAAGCACTGGAGGAATGGATACAAATAAATAAACAAAAGGAATCAAAATGAAGATACAAATGGAGAAGAGTAAAGATCGAGTAATGCTATCCGAAGGAAGCCACGTGGCTGTTCTTGTCGGGCTAGTAGACTTGGGGACTCAAGAGACATTCTACGGACCTAAAAAGCAAATTGGTTTTCTGTTCGAGTTCCCGAACAAGAAACACACATTCAAAGAGGATGATGGTCCCGTGTCGCTGTCTAGAAGTGTCATAGTGACATCCTCATTGAACCAGAAGTCTACCTTGTGCAAGTACGTGGTAGCGATTAAGGGGAAGCAGTTGACTAAGTCTGAAATGGAAAGCGGCATCGATTTATCCGAGCTGCTGGGCAGGGCAACACTGGCGACCATTGTCCACCGCCCGGGTAAAGACGAGCAGGTTTACGACAACATCACCGGGCTTTCGATAATGCCAGAGGGCTTGCCGTGTGGTGAGGTCACCAGCGATCCGTTCGTGTTCGAGATTTCTGCCGAACTTAAAAACTGGGACAAAGTTCCCCAGTGGATGCAGAAGAAAATCTCCGAATCCCCCGAGTTCATGAGTGCGAAAGGTAAAGGTCATGTTTTTGAAGAAACAACAGATGCTCCGTTCTAATTTTAAGAGCGGGGTCTACAACGACCTAGCTGAGTCAGTCTACCGGGCTGACTCAGCCCTCTCCACCAGCGACCTTAAACTGATCGATAACCCGAATGAGTTTCACGGGAAAATCACAGGTCAGGCTCCGAGGGTGGACAGCACGGCAATGGCTTTTGGCCGCCTTTGTCACAGTTATATTCTTGAGCGCGATCAATTCGATGCACTGCACAGCATATGTCCACCAGACAAGCAGGACAAACGTCTTAAAGTCAATAAGGAGTGGTGGAAGGAGCAGGAAGCTTCCGGAAAGCTGATCATAAAACAGGATGACTACGACAGGGCTGTTGCGATCTCTGACAGATTCTACAGTCTACCCATTGTCCGAGACATCAAGTTCTTCAGTTCTGAGGTGAGCGTGTTCGCGCAAAATTTTCATGGAAGCGTGGACACTAAATGCCGTATTGACATGCTCTCAGGCTCCACTGTGATTGATCTCAAGACCACAAGAAAAGGTGGCGCGAAACCTCTCGAGTTCAAACGAACTGCCCGAAATTTGAAATACGCTTGGCAGGAAGTCAACTATCGAAACATTGCAGCGAAGGCTGGGCTCAAAATCGACAAGTGGTACTGGGCCGTGGTCGAGACAGAGTGGCCATACAATAGCTGTATTGTGGAGTTCACAGATAATGACCGTCAGGTGGCTCAGGAGCAGCTTGACGAGGCCTACAGCACACTGGAGAGCTGTCTGAAGCTCTCTGTGTGGCCCGATTATACGCCGCACGAGCCACTGGTCTTGAACGTGTATGATCGGCTGTGAAATACCTTCGCAGAGATCACTGGAACAAGCTCCCTGAGGTTATACAGCAGGCCTGCGACAGGTTTAAGGCCAAATCCTTCTACTATCCATCAGAAGGAGAGGTCATTGACCCAGAATTAGTGCACCTCCCTGCGAGCACTTATAGCTATGAAACTGATTCATACTTAAAGTATTGCTGGGAGGCTTTATTGTCTAAGAAACTGAACAAGGGATTAGCGATGTCTCTAGTTCAGGGATTGAGGTCATGTGGCCCGGAAGGACGGGAGCTGGCCGAACAGATCAAACAAACCGTATCGAGAAAATGAAACGTCCATTCATACCCGAGGACCTGTTTAAACAGGGCTTCTCACCAATAGAATTCACAGTCTACTGCTACATAAGCATGAGAGACGGAGGAAACGGATGCTGGGAGTCAGTGTCTAAATTAGCGACAAACATAGGTGTCCATCGAGCCACAGCATACAGGGCATTGACCTGTTTGATCGACTCTGGCTGGATACGGAAAGACGGCAGGAAGTTGTTCCTCACCGAACACGGACAGACTATGACCAGACCAAGCGTTAACGATAAAGGAAATGTCGCAGAAATCGACAATTCCACAGAAAAAAACCCCGACAGCACACACCAAGATATGGTCGGTCTTGCTATTTTAAGCGACAAACTGTCGTTTTCTGCGACAAAAATGTCGCACAGTGCGACTATAACTAATGAAGAACTAAAGAAAAGAACTACTACTACTGATATTGATCCTGAGATGGAGCACAGGATCAGGGTCTCAAAGGACTACGCTGGACTTACCGCAGGCTTCCTTATTGGTCAGGCTTTGAGAGGAGGCAGTCATGGGGCTGAGTGACTGGAAGATTCCCCACAGCTCCGCTGATGAGGACGCTGTTCTTGGTGCTGCTCTTGAGGGAGGGTTTGACAGGGCCGTGGATCTCGGTGTCACTGCAGACCATTTCCACGGCATAAACCACAGGAAACTGTGGGAGGCTGCCTGTAGTCTCTCAGAGCAGTCCATCGAGGTGAACTACATAAGCGTTCGGGATAAGGTTAAATCCGCCGCGATGCTGGTCAACAAAATGTGCATTGAGGGATATTCCCCAAGTATGCTGTCCTACCACTACCCTCGCCTCGAGGAGACCAGACTCAAGAGGAACGTCTTTCAGAGGTATTGGAACGCCCTTGAGAACTTCTCAGAAGACATACCAGCTAAGGAGCTCATGCAGAATCTCGAGAACGACTTCTATGAGGTCACAAAGGCCAGCTCTGGGATGACTGATCAGCGAGAAGGCTGGCTAGGCTTCATAGATGGCCTTCAGGCTGCGTTTCCTAACGGTCTGCCTAACACAGGCTGCAAAACAGGGATACCCCCCTTAGACACGATCCTGAGAGGATTTAAACCGGGTTCTATGAATACAATCGCCGCGAGACCGGGTTGTGGTAAGTCGGCATTCGCTGTCCAGCTCATGCTCGAGGCTGCCTCACGTGGGGAACACGTTGTCTATTTTACCTTCGAGATGCCGTTCGATCAGATCGGGGCTCGGCTTCTCAGTAACTACACTCGGGAGGACATTGGATGGTATAAGGAGTCCGGCAGAGGTGATGTCAACAAGATCGTCGAAGGAGCTGGATACTGTGCCAAACTTCCTGTCACCATTGAGGACAATGTTCAGATCAACGCCAACAGAATCAGATCAATGGCACGCAGGATGGCTCGAGAGAAGAACGTCAAGCTTTTCATCGTCGATTACCTTCAGATTGTTCCACCAGCCTACCGCAACCAGAACAAAGTTGTCGAAATAAGCGACATTTCAAGGACTATGAAGATGGCCGCCATGGAGACAGGTGTTCCCTTCATAACCCTTAGCCAGATGAACAGAGCCATAGACCTCTCTGAGAGGGCTCCCGCTTTGTCAGACCTGAGGGAGTCTGGGGCAATTGAACAGGACTCTGACACCGTCAGCTTCCTGCACCAGCCAGATAAGGCCAACGACAGCCGGGTAGACTTCATCGTCAGAAAGAATCGCCACGGGAAGACCGGAAAAATAGAGTTGGAGTGGACTAAATGGTGCGGTAGATTTGATCCAATCGACAAGTCAACCGAAACAGACGTTGCTCCATCCCTATGACACACACCATCATTGGTTTATCAGGTAAGAAACGCAGTGGAAAGTCTACCGCTGCAGACATCATACTGGACCTCATGCAGTGCGACTCGGTCAGGATCTCCCTAGCCACACCTATCAAGCTCGATATACAGGGACTCATGGGTGTTCCAATCGACGACAAAAACAAGGAGACCATCAGGCCAGTCCTTCAAACCTATGGCGAGGCAATGAAGCAGCTATTCGGCAGCGACTACTGGGTCAAGCGAGCAAACCACACGTGGCGACAATACTCCCCATTCACCACTGTCATGGTGTGTGATGATGTCAGGTTCCCGCTGGAGGCCGAGTGGATTCGCTCCCTTGGCGGCATCGTAGTCAAAATCAATCGCCCGGGGTTCGATGACTCCTCCGACCACCACGTGTCAGAGACAGCAATCGACAGCATCAAACCAGATTACACCATCGACAACGACTCCACCCAACAACACCTCAAAACTAACATAATCAATATGCTGAAATATGCGACAAACCTACGAGTCACAGGCTGACAGGGATCGAGAGACACTCGTCAAAATGAGGATCGAGGAGATCACAGGAGCAGCCCTAATCAAGCTGCCTCCACGTGACTCCTTCGACTACGCAGTCACCAAACAGGGACTGATCACAGGCCTCGTTGAGATCAAGTGCAGGACCATTCCATCAACCCTGCACGAAACCTACCTCATAGACGTTCACAAGCTCAGGAATGCCGCCTCATACGCTGCCATACACCCAGACATAGACTGTAGGCTGTGGGTCCAGTGGACAGACGTTCTAGGCTGCATAGACATGAACATCCCTCACACAGAGTGGATGGTAGGTGGCAGATCCGACCGAGAAGATCCTCAAGACACCTCCATCTGCTCATACATACCAATAAAAGAATTTCAAACGTATTGACTTAGAGGCTGAAAATATGTACGCTCGGCTGGGAGGTTGGCAGAAGTGTACACACAGAACTTGATCCAACTTCACCTCTTATGGGTGTTAAAACTAAATGGAATCCTGATCTGGAGGCTTCAGGAATCAAACGCTATACAGGGTCAAGGCTGAAGAAGACAGACCCTGAGCGGTATGACTCAGTAGTAAAGGCAGCTAAGAAGGGTTTCGGACCTGAAACCCTGACAGAAGTGTTCGGGGTTAGCCCGCAGTTGGCAGCAGAAATTGTTAAGCAGGCAGAAAGAGACCCCAAGGCACAAGAGGCTTTCCTCAGCGACCTTATAAAGACGAGGGATTCAGCATTAGAGAAGCTTTCGGCAGCAATAGAGTCAGGAGAGCTGAAGCCCGATAAGTTACCCGTGACACTAGGAATCTTAATCGATAAAGTTGAGACCATAATGGGGAAACCTAGTACAACTATTAGACATGAGACAATAAATCTGTCGGATCAAACTCTGCGAGAGATGATTGAAAGCTGCAAGCCAGCGAAAGTTGTTGATGCTGAGGTGATAGAAGAGAAAAGTTAGGCAAGCCTATCTCTAAACGTAATAAATATTGTGCGAAGAAAACGGACAAACAGGGGGGGAGGGGGTCAGGATTCTTGGATAATCAGCGATTCCGTTGCGGATCTCCCCTCGCACAATAATCGACAAAAGGACCTATCCTTCTTAGCCTCAACACCTACTGTGCGTCCTATCAGGAAACAGCGACTTAAATGAAGACTAAACGCAAGCGCAAAGCGATCCGCAGGACGGGTCTGGATACGGCTGAATTACGCTGGAAGGCTGGCAGGGAGCCTATGGAGGCTACTGTGACTGGCAGGCCTATGAACCAGAGGCTGCTGGAGACTTCTTTGGGGCTTGTCCGAGTGTCTGACAGTGCTCCGTTCCAGAAGGGGCTCAGAATCCCTGTGTGGGTGGAGCAGGGCAGCGGTAAGCTTTATTGCAAGGGCAGGCCCCAGAGGCTTGACAGATATTAGATATGAAATGGACTCCCCATCCAGTGTTCCCGATCCCCACTCGCGAGGAGGCTCAGGCTATGGACTCTGCTGGTGTGCTGGAGCAGTATGTCAAGCAGAGGGACGAGCTGATTCGAAGGGAGAAGGCAGATCCCTTTAATTATGGCTCTGACTGGCATAACACCAAAGGTCTGTTCCGACACTGGAAGGATGCCGATGATGCGCTGGAGGACCCGGACATAGACATCGTCTACATATTTGGTGGCAACCGGGGAGGCAAATCACGCTATATGGCTTCGAGGGTTGTCCGCACACTTGCCAATAAGCACAGGAGTGCTGTCTGGTGCTGCCATAGCACACATGACAGCTCTGTGCAGGTCCAGCAGCCGTATGTTTACGACTATTTGCCGCTGCCATGGAAGGAACAGCGGACAGGCCAGAGGGCGGTGGTTAACATCGGATTCAGCCAGAAAAATGGCTTCAGTAATAAAACGTTTGTGGCCCCCAACGGTAGTCAGTGCTGGTTTAAGAACTACTCTCAGGAGCTGTCATCTATGGAGGGGACAGAGCTGGACTTGATCTGGTGCGATGAGCTGGTTCCGATGGCGTGGATACAGACCCTCAAATACAGGTTGATCAGCAGGAAGGGGAAGATGGTTGTGACATTCACGCCGATCGACGGGTATACGAGCACCGTAAAGGATGCTATGGAGGGGGCTATTATTGAGGAGACGAAGCCTGCTAAGCTGATCGGGGGCGATGATAGTCCACTGGCTGGGGTGCCTAAAGGTCACATGCCTTATAAGGCGAGGACCAGAAGTGGAACTGGGCAGATCTTTTGGTTTTTCTCTGAGTGGAACCCGTATTCGCCGTTTGATCGGATGCAGCAGACGCTGCAGGGCAGGACGAGAGAGGAGAGAGAGATCAGGGCCTATGGTTATGTCAGCAACCCTGTGGTTGGGAAATTCCCGAGGTTTACGGATCGCAACATTATTGAACCTTCTCATATCCCCAGAGAGGGGACCAATTATATGGTCGTGGACCCTACCCCGGGGGATCGGAACTGGTATATGCTCTGGGCGAAAGTGGACGACCTTGGGCGGGTGTTTATTTATAGGGAGTGGCCCGACATGGCAAACTACGGGGAGTGGGCTGTCCCGAGTGAAAAGCTCGATGGTAAGAAGGGACCAGCACAGACTGCGGACTGTGGGAGGAACATTGACCAATACAAAAAGCTGATCCGAGAGCTTGAGGTCAACGATGGAGGCATACACGAGAGGTATATTGACCCGAGAGCAGGTCGGACAGCAGTTATTGGGCAGAGGGAGCATAACCAGAGTCTCATTGACCTGCTGGCTAACCCTGACAGGGGAGCTGGTGGAGAGGTTACAAAGAATGGGTTATTGTTTGTTCCATCTGCCATGGCTCACATCGATGAGAGCTGTGCTCTGGTGAATAACCTGTTCGCTTATGACATGAGCAGGGAGATCAGCATCCTGAATGAGCCCAAGCTTTATGTGTCGCGGGAGTGCCAGAACCTGATCTACAGTCTGAGGACGTGGACAAACTCAGATGGCGAGAAGGGTGCTAGTAAAGACCCGGTAGACGCCCTGAGGTATCTGATTTTGATGGACCCGATATACGTCCCGAGGAAAATGGAATATAGCACGGAGACTTTGAGTTATTGAGATGAACACTATTGACGATCGGCTGCAGCTTAGCACTGAGCCCAACATAAACCAGCTCTGCTCGGAATACCGAAGAGCTTATTCCGATGAGAGGATCACTTACCGTGTCCGCGAATCCGACGAGACTAGATTTGCTACATGGGCAGGACAGAGCCGCGACGGAAAAAAACATGCCAAGGATCTGGGCAGGCAGCCATTCCCGTGGGAAGGGGCCAGTGACACTCGGATCAGGCTGGCTGACGAGGTCTGCAGTTTTATTGTTAACCTCTCCACATCTGCTATCAGCCGAGCAGCACTTAATGTGGCTGGAGTTGAGGCAGCCGATCACAAACAGGCATCCGCAGTTGGGCTCTACCTGCGATGGATGCTGAGCACTTTAATGCAGCCCGGTTGGGAAGAAGAGCTGGAGCTGCATGCAGAATATGCCGCACAGTATGGTTGGAGCGTCCTTCATGTTATCTGGGATCGTAGTTATGCCCAGACCCCGCGCACAATAAACCTCCAAACCCTCTCCGGTTTCCTCGGAGTAGATGCCCCCCAACAAGTCGATGCTCTGACCGCTGTGCTGCAGGATCAAGAGGAGTATCTGGCGGATCTGCTTGTCGCCAGCAATGACGGACTGACCAGATCGAAAGCACTCAAACACATCCGCGACATCGTGCGTGACGGAGAGACCACGTTCGAGCTTCCCGAGATGGCTCGGAACCAGCCTCGGATTGTTGCTCTTCGCCCATACCACGAGATTCTGTTTCCGCCAGAAACGAATGATCTCCAGAGAGCTCGAGCCATATTCCGCAGGGAATACTACACCGTGGCTGAGCTGGAAGAAAAGGCGGCCAGTGGTGAGTGGAGCAGGGAATGGGTGGACGAGGTTAAGCGGACAGCAGGCAGGAGCTCGCAAGTGTGGGATCAGGGCCTGAGCCCTGTGCTGGGCTCTACTGAGCGGATGGACGAGAAGACAAACCTGATCGAAGTCATCCATGCATATAGTCGCAGAGTGACAGACACAGGGACCCCGGGTGTATACATGACCGTGTTCTCGCCTTATATGGAGAAGGATTCCAAGGGAAACGAGGTCTACGCTGAGCATAAGCTCGTCACAGAGGCAGGAGATACCTATCCATTCGAGTCATTCACACGGGAAAAAACGAGACGCAGCCCTATCGAGTCACGTGGTGTCGCAGAAATCGTCAAAACGTGGCAGGCTGAATACAAGGCTCAAGCTGACATGGTCTTTGACAGGTCAAGCTTTGAGACACTGCCACCCTTAAAAGTTCCGCTTCGATACGGACAGAGAATCAAGGTTGGCCCGGGTGTTCAGGTCTCCGAGCAGCGTCCGGGTGACATTACGTGGATGGAGTCTCCCCGAAGAGGGGCTGACTTAGCGTTCGCGCTGATGGATCACATCCAGCAGCGGACTGACAGATACTTCGGAAGGCCGAACGCTGCTGTTCCAGCAGTAGAGACGCAGCTAAGGCAGCAGGCATATGTCCACAGATGGCTCAGGCACATGACATCTGTCATTGGTCGAGTCTGGGATCTGACTCAGGTATTCGACACCGACGAGAGGTTCGCCACAGTCACGGGGACCAACATGGCCCTTCCCAGAGACCCACGTAAATTTAACTTCACACTGCATTTTGACGTGCGTGAACTTGATAACGAATTCGTCGAGAAAAAACTTCAGGCTATTTCTCAGTTTGTGCTACCAGAAGACACCATGGGGATCGTTGACAGAACGAAGCTCATCAGAAAGAAACTGCAGGTTATCGATCCAACGCTGGCCGATGAACTCGTCATCGAGCAGGCAGAGGCCAGCCAGAAAATGTACGACGACATGAACAATCAGGTTGCGCTGATGGCCCTTGGCAACCAGCCGCGATACGTTGAGAACGATCCGTCTGCTGGGATCAAAATGCAGTTCCTTCAGCAGATCATACAAAACAACCCTAAATACCAGCAGCAAATGGAAGCTGACGAGCAGTTCTCGCAGTTGGTTCAGTCATTCGCGCAGAACCTGCAGATGAGTTTGACTCAACAACAGAACGCGCAGATCGGAAGAATAGGAGTTAACCCAAATGCATAACGAATACAGGTTTGCAGGCCACGAACCGTGGCTTCTGGAAGCATTCTCGCTACAGGAAGAGCACCCGGTGAGAAAGGCGTTGGATGTGGTGTTGAACGAATTGATCAAAGCCGAGTCCAGCAATGTGTCTGGCCACGGCCTGTCTTCAGAGGATCGCCACTATTTTGCGGGCAGGCTCTCGGCAATACAGGATCTGTATTTCGCTTTACAGAACCTGTATGCCGATGCTCTCAAGGGAACTCCTGAGGAGGATTAGCCTCTGACAGTTTCTCAGCAGCTCGACCCAGCCTCATTCGGTTCAGGATGGAGCTGGGTCTTCCTGATCTCCATCCCTCGACTGTTCTGACGGGAACGGCCATGAGTGTAGCCAGATCCCGTGTCGTCATGCCGTAATTGTCGCATAAAGTGACAACAGCCTCCCTAGTCGAAACTTCCTCGCCATTGATGGTCAGGACAACGGTGTCCCGATCTTCATCGACGGCGCAGAACACTGCTTTAAGATTAAAGTGGTTCGATTCCATTTATGTATTCCCTGAAGTCTTCGAGAGTGAACTCTTCGCCAGTTAGTCCTGTCAGATCATGGGATCGCTTGGCGAAATCCCTGTAATTGTCGTATTCCTCCTGCGGATCTGCGTCAGGCGGCATCATCCCTTCAGGGTCCCAGTGTGCTTCGATGGTTTTCATTTAAGTTTGTAGAAAATGTGTTTGCCTATTTTTATTGTCGATTGCCTGCCTTTAGCCCAATACGGCTTGACGTAGTCGGCGTGGTAATGGTCAGCGTAGCCGATTTTGGCTCGGTTGAGTTTGTGCAGGTTTTTGGATAGCCAATTGGCGGTTTTCGCTTGAGGCAGCTTGAGCAGGTACTCGAGATCCGAAGGACGCTTGCCGTTCCAGCATGAGAACTGCTTCTTCTCGAGGCAGACCGCCTCCGGTGTCATGGACCTATTCAGGGATCGTTGCTGTATGCAGGCAGCCACTGCTGCCATTCCGTCTGGCCCCTCGCCCCGGGCCTCTGCGAGGATCGTCATTGAGACGATGTCGCTTGCAGAAGCAACCGAGGCGATCATCACAGCCATAATTGAGATCAAGTATTTCATTCGTTGATCATGTCCCGGACATGCTGAGCGATGGATTCCAGTGTGCAGCATTTTGGGAAGCCATGTTTCAGCCAGCCACGCATGGTCTCGTCTAATTCTTGGAGAATGCTGGCATTGTCCACCGCTTTAAGGTGGATCTCCAGTTGCTCCCGCTCTTGAGGGAGTTTGAATGTGATAGTGTGCTTCACAGATCATAGACAGTGCCACCGTCCACTGCCCATGCCTGCTTGACTGCGGATGGGCCTTGGTTATTGAGTAGCTCGAATAGAGCCATGGCATGCACTGAGGCGGCGTTGTAAGCCTCTGTGTAGTTGGTATGGTCATTGACCACCTTACCGTCTCTAATCACACTCCACGGCCCACGTATGGGCTGTGATAGGGACCAACTTACCTCGTCTGGGTTGAGTCGGTAGATCCCGATGATTTCGGTAGATGCTTGTGGGTGACGCCATGTGGCCTGCACGTAGCTGTCATCGATCTCCAGCAGTGAGGCTGGTTTACATTTGTTTTCTTGTGTCTTCATAGTTTTCATTCAATAAACATTGAAATGATAATCCCCAGCACCGTTCCCAGTGCCAGACCTGATGCAAATATTGTTAGTGGTTCCATGTTAATCCCTCTCGTTAAGCAAATCCTCAGCCACCTGCAACTTCTCAAGTGCCTTGGTAAGCTTTTCGTCTAGGTCGCAGATTAATTCTGCCGCCTCACTTAAGCCGATGTCATCCAGTTTATGCACCAGTGCGTCTTGGTTGCCGTCGGTATTATTTCCTCGCCACGTGTGTGATATCATTGTTCAACCTCCTCAATCGCATTCTCCAGCAGTGTTTTGTTTTCATGGTCCCATTTATACACGTTTACACCCGTGTATTCAATGTGGATGGATACCGTCATTGGTTCTGACCTCCACGTAAAACCTCAGCTTGTAATGTGATGCCTGAGTAAACAGATTTCTGTTTTAAAAAGTTCTCCTCAGCCTCCATACAAACCTTCCCCCTTCCTGTGCGTTCCGAGGGTAGAGGGTGCCACATACGCAGCCGGGACATACTTCGCCACACCCGCACCCACACAATCAGCTACCTCTCCGGGCAGGTATTTGTTCAGTGTCACCCCGCACACCTCGTGCAGAGGCAGTGGCTGTCTTCCATCATGGGTATTGGACTTGTGGACCTGCACCTGCACGTAGCGGTTCATGCCTCCATGGAGATACGGACCCTGTAGCCAGCCATACAGGTTCAAGCCCCGCATGTGGATGTTGTTTCCAGCCGCGAAGATCGCAGTCTGTGGCCGCTGTGCGTTGTGTGGGCCCTCCATCTGCAAATCGATGAACTTCGGATCTGCCAGATACACATTGGCCATGGGTGCCTGTCGGAGGCTGCTCGTCTCGATAGGTGGCCCATGCTTGATCCCAACCTGTGCGCCTTGGTGCTGTTGGATATTGCAGTCCCTGATCCAAAACCGATCCTGATTGTCGGCCAGATATATCGGCAGAGTGCCGTTGTGAGCGACAAGAAGACAGTTCTCAATAGACTGCTCAAAAGGTCTTACGTGGAACTGATCGTCCACATACGTGGTAGGTTCCACGTAGATCCCAATCGGTGCATTGGTCTTGAACCCGTAGGCTATCCCCTCAGAGTTTGTCCAGTTGTCACGCAGAGTCGGACCCTCATCACAGTGGAACCGCAAGGTACTTCCCCACCTCGTAGGTGACCACAGTCTGAACCTACCGGGGAGTCGTTTTGTGCGCCTGAAGTTATACTCCGGTGCTGTCGCCACAAGCGTGATAACTGGCATGGACACAGACCCAAACCACCCGTAACCCGATGGGGATTTCCCCTGCTTGCTCGTCCAGTATGCCTCTCCCTCCAAGAAGTCTTTCCTCTGCTCCGCTTGGCCTTCCTTCACGATGCGATCCCAACTGCCGTCAGGATCTTTGGGGTCCAGTTCATAGTGATAGCGCATCAAACCCGTAGGTGCTGTTCTCGGGGTCTGAAGCTGATCAACCTGCGCCTGCAAAGTCTGCAAGCTCGCCGCATGTGATTGCCTCAGTTTTGAGACTTGCTCCGGTAGCGAAAGCAAATCCTCAAAGGTTTTCAGTAGTGTCTGTAGTGTCTCGTTCATTATTAGCCTGTCCGTTAAATGTATACTCAGTGATTCCTCGCTTCTTCCAAAATAGTCGGAAGGCGCGATGCCATTGTTCGTGGTTTATATAGCCAGAAAAGCCTTCTTCGGCTTCGCTGACTTTTGGTATGTCATTGTTCATTTCAAAATCTGTGCACGTTTTTTGCTCAATCTGATCTTGGCTAATTGCTGACCCTGAAGATACGAATTGAACGCGACAATGCATCTCTCGATAATACTAATCTTGTCAGTTCTAGTTTTTCCGGGTAACTGCGATAATGCCTTATTGAGTGCGAGCACTGGCGATCCCGAGCAGATGCTGACCATCTGACTGGCTTGTTTGTGGAAGTTAATAGTCGATTCTGGCCACCTTCTCGAAGCCATATAGAAGAACGCACCCCACACGCTCGGGAGAACCACATGCTTCATTTCCTCCGCCGCCTTTGCTGCATTGGCAAGATTCTCGTAATCACTGTCAATGATTGATTTGACCTCAACATGACTCATTGATCGATCCCAAGACCTTCCTGAGTCATAATCGGCGACAGCTCGGACTATCGCAGGAATCAGTGTAGTATACTTCATGCCATCCAACCTCATTGCGTCCGACGCACTTCTCGGGGCACCTGCATCAATTGTTTCAAACACGCCATGATCGTGCGGGATACCGGAGATAAACACAGTCTCGACTGGTTTGTTACCCAGAACAATAGCTTCCAATCGATGTTGGCCGTCCAGAATAACGCCTCGATCTGACATTTTAATGCTTTCGCCATTCAGTTTCCAGAGATCAGCCTGTATGTCTCTTACATATTTTTTAACACGGCTCTTGCTTAACCTGCGATTCTCGGTGTTGTGTGCCAGAAAAAGCTTGGCTTGTTCTGGAGTGATTGTAATGACCTCGGAATTAATCATATACGCTTCTTTCTAATTTAGTTTGATTTCTAATTTGTGGGGCGGTTTCCCGCCCCGTTGGTTTTTAGTTCAGATCGACAACTTTCCCGCTTAACGGATTTAAAACTCGTTTGTAACCAAACCTCTGCACGCCGTCCGCACTTGTCAAAGGGGTGACACTGTTCCAGTCGCCTGTTTCGAGGTTCACGTCCCACGACTCAGCTATTTTCACCTTGATGGTCCCGCTTTTAGTTGCTCGGCAAAAAAGTGACACTTGCTCGTCTCCATTAGAGTAGACGATGTATTTTGTGTTCTCTATTGTTTCAATTCCCTGTGGCAGTTGTTCTGGAACTAGATATTTCATTTCGTTGCTTTTCGTTTTTTTTTAATTTGTGGGGCGGTTTCCCGCCCGACACCAAAACATATACGCTCTCATGCGTATCATTTCAACAATTATTTTCAATTATTTTTGCTTACTAGGCAGGCTTGACAAACAATGTTAGGTAA
>Ga0209929_1000049_pt1 | contig 39538 bp, 71 predicted proteins | sample SalPon2_C_H2O_MG_2_FD_185731 | JGI IMG/M metagenome (GOLD analysis project Ga0209929, IMG submission 185731) | Salt pond water microbial communities from South San Francisco under conditions of wetland restoration - Salt Pond MetaG SF2_C_H2O_MG... ... | reverse complement strand
ATAAATGCGTTTTCTAAATAATTACTAAATTCTGCCATTTTAATTTACCTCGTTGAAAGTGTTATAGACATTGGAGAAGATGGATATTCACTATCATCATCACTTGCTCTTAATGATGCTAGACCTCGATCATACAAAGATGCCCAAGTTTGAATTCGTTCATCATTCATAAGATAAGGTTCTGCTTCTGCTAATGCACCGTATAACAATAAATCTGGGCAGTTAGCTAAAAATAAGTTAGATGCGTTACTGTCTGATAAAAAATCAGGTTTATGGTAATACACCATTCTTAATGTGTATGCAGTATCAGGAACTGGAGCAAATTGAAACTCACTGCCTAATAATGTATACATAGTAGGAACGCCTTTATCTGTAACTCTAGCGTTTCTAAAAAAGTTAGATGTGTTTTGAAATTTCAATACTCTGACTGGAGTTGCATCTATGTGTAAATCTTTCATTGCAAGAAAGTCAGATGGTAGAGATACTGTAGAATCATCAGCAGTTGCTGTTGCTGTAGCTACTTTTAACATTTGTCTAATGCGTAAATCTCTACGCAATCTTTCTTCTGCAAGACGAATAAAGTCAGGTATTTGTGTATCTAAATCTGTTCGAGCCAAATACTCACCTATCTTTGTCTTTAATGTTGTATAGCTAGTAAATGCCATTATACTCTGCCTTGTCTTGTTCTAAAGAATCTGTTGTCTGGGTTATTTAACCATGCTTTAAATTTCTTTTGATCTAATACTGCAAATCCACGCATGATTCCTGCTTTGTTTAAATCGTCTATTACTGTCAGTGGAATAGATGCAATCTTATTGTCAAAGACATCATCACCCCAACGACCATTTGTTGCGTTGTATTCTTGTTTATTTTGTTCTACGATGTCTGTTACATCTTGTGTAGTAGCTACTACGATTTGACCATTGTCTGCTTCGTGTGCTGTTTGTGTTCTTACTTCATCTTTTTGTATTAGCTTTGCCATAACAATCCTAAAGAAAAGACCCTCCGAAGAGGGTCATATTCTATTACTCTGCAATATCAGCAATAATGCCGTGTGCAGCTTCGTTTTTAACTTCTAGTGTGTATTCAACTAAAAGCTGTGTTTTTTCGCTGTCACCAGCTTTAGCCAATTCGTTTGTAGCGAATGGGCGTAAGTATGCAATAGAAGCATATTCTGGGTCTAAAACAAATGCAACTTCACCATCGTCTTGACCAGCACCGCCTGTGCCTACATTACCAGCAATATCAGCAGTCATAAATCTGTTAGGAACAACAGATAATGTGCCAAAGTCTGATAAGTAAACATCAGCAGCACCAACGATAGTTGTTGCTTTTTGTGATGGAGCCATGTAACGCTGTTCAGCAATACCAGCAAAACCTGATACTGTTTGTTTAGCTGATGGAGTTACCATAAGAACTGATGGATCGCCACCTTGCTCATATACAGCTTTAACATTAGCTTTTAAAATAGCTTCTGTAAATGTTCTGTCTGTTCCAGAAACACGCTGTGTAGAGCCGTCAGCACCAGCAACGCCAGTTGCACCTAAAGATGCGTTAGTTTCTAGCCATGCTTGTAAACCACCTAAAGTTCTTGCTGTAGATGATGAACCTGCACCAGCAGCTTTGTTTGATAACAAGATTTTTTCCATATCTCGTTTAAGTTCAGCAGAAGCCTTGCTTAACTGATATGCTTTTTCAGATTTACGACCAGCCTTATCAACAGCCTCTAATGTGCCAGCGACTTGGATAGTTTTTTGTGAAATCTGTGTGTAGTTACCAACACGAACTGTTGGAGACATTGTAGCTGAAGAAGCATCTGCACCTTCAACTGCTGCGTTGTCAATATCAGCCGCAGCTAATGAGTCTGTTTGCCACTCGTGGTAAACACCAGTTGCTTTTGTTTTACCAACAGATGACATAAATGGTGTGTCTGTTGGAGAGATGTTATAAATTACATCAGTTAGGTCTTCTCTTTCACCTACTGCCTGATGGGTTTGATATGTTGCCATAATTATTCACTTCCTTATGATATAAAGTTTTCAAAAAGAGCCGCAGCATCCCTAGCTTTACCAGTTTGCTTTAGCTTATTCATTTGTTTTTTGCGAAGATCACGATTGCCTTCTTTTACCTTTGTTCCAGGTTTAACCATCTTGGGAGCTTTCGCTACCTTTTTGGTTACTGACGGTTTAGATTTTTGAAGTTTATCGTATTGCATCGCTTTGTGTAGCATTAATACATGACGAGAATCGTATACATTAGCTAACTCTTGGTCTGTAAAACCTACACTCTTACCATAATTGCGAATTTCATTTCTGATTTGTTCGCCTTTGGTTGGATCTGAAAACTCTGGTAGGACTTGTGAAAGTTTTTGTGCTTCCTGTTGAATATGTTTAGCCATGTTTTGCTGACGCTCCGCTTGTTGCTGTTGGGCAAGGCGTTGCTGTTCAGCACGAACTTGTGCTAACTGTTCTTTTTTTAAAGTCATATCTGCGACTTTTTCTGCGTATCCTATTGGGTCGTTTTCTTTCATTGCGGCCAATGATTCAGGTGTTTCAGAATCTTGTTGTAAAAATTCTTCAATAGCCTGTAGCCGTTGAGCATATGTATCCCTAACTTGTTTCGCTTCAACAATTGCCTGTTGCTCTGCTTCAATAGCTTTGCGTTGTTCAGCAACTTCTTGAGTCTTTTTCGTGTAATCTGCACCAAGCTGATAGCCTTGCATTAATTCATCAAGGGTTACTTGTTTCTCTTCACCTGCTGCTTTTACAGTATAGGTTGGATTTTCTTCTACAAGCTCCTCTTCTTCATACTCGACTTCTTCATCACCTTCATCTTGAGCTTCCATAGACTCATCGGCTACAACTTCCTCTTCACCTGATTCGTCTACTACTTCTTCTACACTTTCTTCAGTTGCCTCTGCTTCAACAGTTTCTGGTTGATCCGTAGATTCCTCACCTGCTGATAAGAAGCCTTCAAATTGTGTAGCAGCATCTCTCACAGTTAGTTCTCCACTACCAGTCTCTGGTGTCATGGTTTCTTCACTCATTGTATTTCCTTAATGTTCCCTTTAGGCAAGGGTTGCCATTATAGAAAAGTCTATAATATCTTCCATGCTTTATCTTTTATCTCGCTATCTTTAGCGATGGATTCAAGATAACCCATGAGTTCGTCTATCGTCTTAACTCTGACATATGCTTGTTCTCTTTCTTTAGCATCGTCTTCGTTAGAGTAGATAATTCTGTTTACTTGGTTTTCACGCAATTCTTGGATAACTTTATTAAACTCGTCATCTTGAAGGATGTTGCGTATTGCTTCTTGTCTAGTCATCTTAACCTACCGAATAGTTATCACCCATTGATGCTTCTGGGTTTGGATTTCCCTGCTTTTGTGCATATTGTGCAGCAGGATTTAATAAACTGGTAAACGCATCTAGTTGTCTAGTGTATGGATTAACTCGATTAAAGTAAGCGTTATTAGATATTGGGTTTACTTTTTGATTGTAAGATTGTAATGGCTCTAATCCATATAATGGGACATATTTGTCATTTACTTGTCTGTAATTAGTTAATAAATCAAATTTGCTAATTGGGTCATTAAATACTGAATACCCACTTGGAGAGTTAGGGTCAGCAGTTGCAAATCTTGGGTCATTAGGTGAGTCATTATAAATGTCAGTAGCAATCGTATTAATTTGCTTGTTTAAATTTGACACTTTATCAAATATAGGATTTCCTTGCTCATCATAACCAACTTGAACTATTTGGCTAACTGGAACATTTGCTAATTTTGCAACTTGTTGAGATGCGTTATAAAAATTTTCTAATGCTGGTGATCCCATTACGCTGTTCCTTGTGTGTTTGCAGATTGACCGCTAGGTAATCCAAAATCTAAACCACCTAATAATCCTGTGTTTCCTAAATATCTCCCTGCTCCATAATTACCTGTTGGTGCAGCCATTGGTGTAGGTGCTGATAAGAATGACATAATATTCGGTGTTTGCACTGGTGCAGGTCTAGGTGTGTTTGCATAAATGTATGCCATAGATGGATCATATGTATAAATATCATCATCACCTTTAGATTTACTAAAGCCTGTTACATCTACATTAACTGGTCTAAATGCTTGTGTGCCTCTGTATATTGTGCCTGTTTCTGCACCGCCTTGTGCTATATATCCACTAGGAAATCCTAATACATTATTTGATGGTCTGCTTGGTTGGGTAACACCTGCAATATTAGTGCTTGGTTGATATTGTCTTTGCACAGAACCACCTAAACCACTATGTATGCCAGAACCTTTTGTCCAATAAGTTGTTGCAGGAACTTTGTATGGTTCATACATTCTATTGTCACCATAAAAGTATCCAGTATTACCTACAGACTTTAAACCTTCATATTGACTAGGAGTTAATCCTAGAATTGCATCTTTATCAATATAAGATTGTGGTGCAGATACAATGTTAGGTGCTTTTTGTTGTAGTCCGTAGTTAAGTAACATTACATACCTCTATTAGCAATATTGTTAATCTTTTCTAACGCATCCATGATTGTTTTAGTTTGGTCAGATTGTGATTTTTTATCTGCATTAGAAGCGTCTAGCTTAATTTTCAGTTCTTTTAATGCAAGATCAGCAGTTTGTTGCACTTCTTTTTGTTTTAGTTCTAATGCTTCTTGTTGTGCTTTTAATTGCATTTGTTCACGATCTAACTGTAACTTAGCTTGGTCTGTTTGTGCTTTCAACTGAGCCTTCTCACGCTCTACTTGTGCTAACACTTGAGCAGCTTGTGTATTTGGATCAGGTTTCTCAGGTTGTGGTTGTGATAATGCAGCGTTCATTTCAGGTGTAATTTCATTCATAAATTCAGTAGAATCTTTGAATCCAGCCATATTAATAAACTTAGCTAATGTGTCTCTGTATTGTTTTATATTTACAAGAGGATTAGATAAACCATACTGTTGTAAGATTTGTTCTTGTTTTTGCAAGATCATAGCCATAGTAGAAAGTTGTTCTTGTCTTTGACCTGTGCCTAGACCTACATTGATAGTTACATTGTAGTTGTTTTTCCATTCTCTAGGATTAAATGGTATGAACTGACCGTTGATACGAACAATTCTTTCTTTTTGTTGATATTTACAAAGTAAATGTAAAATACCTCTAAATAAAGAAGTAACGCCAGTCTCTGCAAAGATCCGGGCGATTAGTTCCAATTTACCCGTTGATGCTGCCGACATCGCAGAGACGGCTGCGGCAGTAACATTTTGTAATACATTAGGGTCTAAGCCTTGTTGAGAATCAGATATACCTGTTCTTCTAGCTTGAATACCATCTAAGTATTCTAACATTGGGAAAGATTGTCCAGCGGAAGATTGCACTGTCATAGGGACAATAGCATTTGGATTCTTCATACGAACCACACCACCTGCTGTAGATGTTAGTAAGTCATCTAAATTAACTTGTCCTTCAACTGCACCAACTCGATAGTTATTAGTAAGGTATAAGTTATCTAACATCTGTCTGACAACTGTAGACTTGATTAATTGTAAGTCCATGGCACGATCTGCTAATGACTGACCATAAAACTTGTGTGGAATTGGAATTGGGCATAAAGAATGAAATGGGTTGTAATCACATTCATGCTCTTCTAATATTTCGTGTGATGCGTAAACAACACGCTTGTATTCAGCAATCCCATCATCGTCTTCATCTACTTTAAGATAACATTCATACACTTCTACTAATTGCATAGATTCATCATCAGAATCCATGTCAGTCGGTTGTTCACCACGAGTGTATCGTGCTATTCTTTCAGGACTAAATTCTAGTGCATCACCAGTCCCTAACTCCATTACAGTATCTTCATCGTAACCCATAGCGATCAACTCTGAACGAGTTACCATTTTACGATGTGCGACAAAAGGTGCATCGCTAATTGTTCTTGCACGTTTAGATATTAAGAACTCTTCAGGTGGAACATTTTCAATAGTTACCTTGCCGTTGTTTTCTGATCTTTTAACTTTAATGTTATAAAAATATTCGTATTGAGCAGGGATTAGCACTTCTCCATTAGGACCAAGTTGTTCTTCAAGAACTAATTTTTCTATAGATTCTTTTTCTACAACTTCTATTTCATCATCATTGATAATAACTGCTAAATCGTCTTCAGATAAGTATTCATAAGATTCTTTTTTTACATCAATCTTATCTTCCCAATATGCTTTTACAACACCTACTTTTTGCAAGAGTGCATCTTTAAACCAATTGTGCATAACAAGAAAGCCATCGTTGTCTTTGTTAAACACCCAATTAGCATATTCTGTTGCTTGTTTAGCAAATGGTTGATCACCGTCATTGACAGGTTCAAATTGCACAACCTTATCCCCGGATGCAAATAAGCGCATAAGTTGAGGTAATGCACCGTCAACAACTTCTGCAACTTCACCAGTTACAATTTGAGATTTACCTTCTACCTCGTTACCATAGGGTTCACGCAGATAGTATTCGAGTGCCTGTTGTCTTTCATCCGTTGTTTCGGTTTCAAGATAACCTATGGCATCTTCAATCTCGTTTTCTAATATTGCTTTTAGTTTTTCGCTCATTTATACAATCCAATTGTTATTAACTTCAATGGTTCGATGCCATTGCTCAGCTGGTGCTTCGTCTAAACCTACTGCTAAATACCTAAAGGCATCAGACGCATGAGAACACCAATCATGTAAAGGTCGGTCATGAAAGACATTACGTTTTTCATCAAACACTCGTCTATAGTTACGAAGTGCATCCATGCCAAGTTTTGTTTTTTCAGGATCAAACCAACAACGTGGTAAAATTCGTCTAACAGCTTGTATACCATCAGCTACGTTAATTTTTGGAGCAATGGTAACAGAGAGGCCTGCATCTTCTAACATCTCTTGCCTAGACTTTCCTGTGCCTAACTCACGAACTGCAACATCGTGAGGAAGGATATGTGTTGCATACATCCAATCATTCTGTTGTAGCCAAGAAACGTAATAATCTAAACCTACGCCATGGTTTTCAACATAATCTACTAAACGTATTTCTTTGTTTACTAACTGAGCAACCCAAATAGCCGTAGAATCCGACATACCTAAGTCCCAAGCAGTATATGTTCTTGCTAAATCATCACGCTCGATGTTTACAAAACGACTCTTTTCTTCTAAGTCGTGCATCATTTTAGAGTAGTAAGAACCCTCTACAGGAGCTTGAAAAGAACATTCAAACTCTTGCATATATTTGTCTTCACCCATTTCTTCATGCGCTGCTTTTAACTCTGATTTAGGTAGAAGATCAGTTTCTGATGCTCTAAACTCTAATAATGCCCAACCATCGTTACGCTCACCACGATCACGCAAGTCTTTAAAATGGTTTTGACCTTTTGGAGTTCCCATAGCCATACAATAACCTTCACGGTCAGCCAAGGCAGGTCTTAAAATTTCAGTAAATAAAGATGGGTTTACGTCACCTATCTCGTCAATGACAACACCGTCAAGATAGATACCTCGAAGAGAGTCTGGGTTATCAGCTCCATACAAAGAAATCCTACGACCCATAAAGTCCACTCGTAATTCTGCAATGTTCGCCTTTCCACCAAGCGGTCTTGTATACTCAAGAAGATAATCCCAAGCAACCCTTTTCGCCTGATTGTAAGTTGGTGCTATGTATGCAAACCTAGGATTAGGTTTCTTGCATTTTAACGCTGAATGAATCAGTTGGTTAATAGCACATACAGTTTTACCCATCCTACGATGAGCAACCACTACTGAGAATCGATTATTCTTTACTAAACTGTGTATTTGTTTTTGTGGTGGACGGGGTCTATACCCGGTGTCCATTTTGTTTTGCGACTCCATAAGGGTCATCGCTCCTTTTTAAGTTGTTCCATTCTATCTAGTCTTGCTTCTCTACTCATGTATAACCATTGTGCTAAGTCTTCATAGTCTCTACCACATGATATACAGTGATTATCTTTCATTCGACATACCCCATTACAAGGGCTATCGTCTAGCATTTCCATCTTCTACGAGCAGCTTTACCTCTCTCACCTGTCCACCCCTTACTTCTCGCACAAAATGACTTACGTCTTTTAGCGGCCTTGCTTCCAGGTTTAACTTTACCTGTCACAGGAGCTTTTAATTTACTACCAGTTGCTTTATTATACTTCGCTCTTCCTTTAGCCGTGAGACCAGCACCTTGTTTGACTGAGCGTTTTTCACCTCTACCTACAGAGAGATTTACTTTTTTCTTTTTCACTGCCATTACGCCCACTCTGCTTTCTGTATTCTTAAAGGACCAAGGTTAATTAGGAAGTAATCTACAAGGTTACCTTCAACCTCACCTTCGTAGATCTCGAATCCTAGATTAAAACCCCAATAAAAATGATATGACCACATTAGACACAATCACTTACGTTTTTTAGAAGTTCGCTTAGTTTTCTTTTTGGCTGTTTTAGCGGCTTGCTTGAAGGCTTTTGATGTTGGTGCGCCTTTAGTTCCAGGTTTGCGCATTGATTCTCCAGATCCAGCCTTAATACGTTTCCTTTTTCTATGGATGTTTTCATACAAGCCTCTCTTTGCCATAATTAACCGCCTAACATTTTAATTTGATTTAACAATCTACTAAGATTTAACTCACTTGTGCTTAACTGTGGAAAAGGTGTAGCACCATTTTGGTTAATAAGATTCATTTCATTTTGGTTTATTTGTCCAAAAGGTGTTGCGCCACCAGGAGATAATAAGCTCATAAACTCATATTCACCCAAATATTCACCAGTATTGGGATCTACAACAGAATTAGGCGTTCTCATTTTCATCCTAATCATGTCGTTTTTTTGTTGAATGAGGTTTTTCTGATACTCAGGATCGTTATAAATACCTTGATCCATATCATTACCTATCATTCTGAGTTTTAGCATTTCTAACTCTTGTGGAGATAAGTTTCCTAAATTAGACATAATTATTTACCTTTCTTCTTGTATCCCTTGCGACTCTTTTTCTTGTCTTGTTTCTTTTTATATTCTGCAGCTTTCTTCTTACCTGCTTTTGTATAAGCAAACTTCTTACCGCCTACATTTGGCATAATTTACTCCTAGTATAAAATTACCACTACCCTAGTTTTGTAATACGGTTGTAATACGTTTGTATATAAATAAGGGGGTGGGGGTTAGTCATCTATTCCCGTAATGATTTTTACTTCAACAGGTGAACCATCCGGGTTACCTGAAACCTCATGTTGAGTTGTTTCTTTCCATCTAGCTCGTGTCTTGAGCCAAAAAATAGCAGCAGAAGTATTGCCATCCTGGGCTTGTTTAAATAATGTCCCAGCAATAATCGCATTAGCGTCAATACGACCTTTATCTAACTCAGGTTTGTAATGCTTTCTTAGCGTGTCATGCGATATGCCTAATACTGTGGCGATATCTTCATACGTTGTTCCTACTGACGATAACTCATATACAGTTTTTCGGGTATCGTCATTTGGAAGGTGTGAGGGCCTGCCTCGTTTTGGTGCATTTTCATCCTTTTTGCCCTCAATTGGAGCATTTAATTGTTCATCACTCATTTAATAACCTCTTAATTTAAACGTAAACCATTGATTTACATATGTATTTTATTGTTTGCCCCTGCAAGACCTATGCTTATTAATATCAACAATCATTCTAAAACGCACACAATCGCCCCTGGTGAGGACTTTACCTGCCAAGGTATACCTTACCCTACCCTGGAACATTTAATCGCTCTATGGGCTTTAAAATGCCTTTAATGAACTTTTGCAGCAATTAGTAATTATTTGTTCAACTGAATATATTTTGACCAAGATTTATTATTAATTCCCTTTATAACTACGAAATAATCTTTTTTAGCCTTAATCGTAAATAAGTTGTTTACATTTAGTTCTATTTAATATAGTGTTTAATTGTCTACTACTTAACTATGAAAGGATTTATCATGTCAGACAAATATAACGGTTGGACTAACTATGCTACTTGGAAAGCCAACCTCGAATTCTTCTCTGAATTGTGCATTAAAGACTTAGCGAAGGATTTTAATAATTGTTCTTATACTTCTGAATTTGCAGAACGTCTCAAGGAACTCTTTACTGAGTATTGCTATTTTGAAGATGATCATAAAGACATTGTTAAAGGTGCAATTAATTACTTTATAGATGATATCAATTTTGAAGAAATAGCCTCAGATTATGCAGATGAAATCAAAAGATGGGAGGACGCATCATGAAAATTAAAACAATCGCTCAAGCCTATCAAGAATTTAATGATTCAGAAACATTCTTAAAAGGTGATGATTTACCACCATGGTTCACAGATGTTCATGACGATTACAGATCTAATGGAGGATTATTCTATTGTAATCTCAGTTGTTACATCATAAATGGTGATGGTGATAATTATCTGTTAGAGATTGAAAACCAATCTTACGAATCTAAATCACTTCAAGAACTTAAAAATATCCTATTTGTAAATTGGGTTATTCCTAATTTACTTATTGATAACGTATTTAATAAGGAGTTAATTTAATGAATAATTTTATCGCTTCAATTAATGTATATTTTTCAAAGCGCATAGAAATTAAAGCAAATGCCGATAATATTGATGATTTCCACGAAGGCATTTTACAAGGTGACTATGACGCAAAAATTTATAAAGCCATAAAATCCAATAAAGCATTATTATTAGATGAATGGCATATTGATCAAATAGAAAGTGAGGTTTAAAAATGTGGTTAGCAATTTATTCTAACTCTATTGATCCATATGATAGTTACCAATTAATGGCAATTGATAGCCATAAATCGGACGCTATTAATTCATTATATGAAAAGATTCAACAATTACCCCCTCAAGCGCATCATAACCGAGGAACAAAAATAACTCGTAGTTATTTAAAAGAAAACGCATCATTTCATAGAATCAAAATCGGAAGCGTTTATAACTACACAATGAACCAAATCATGGAGGATCAACAATGAAACCATATCCAATATTAACAATGAAATTACACCCAACAATTATTGACAATATTATGGATGAGATACAGAACCTCTCAGAATTGGGAGGGGTAGAATCTCATGCAGAATATATTTACAACCTTAAATATTTACTCTTCAAAATTCATCGTAAAATTCAAGAGGCAGAAAGAAACATGGAGGAAAACACATGAAACAAAAGTTACCCAAAGATATTTATTATCCAAAAGGTTTTAACCATTCTTTATCAGTAGAAGAATTATATCTTTCTTACGTCAACGATTTCCTAACCTATGACGCTTGGAAGCAATACTATTTTTTAACTGATACGATGGCAAAATTTATATTAACTCAATACACACCTATAGAAAGGAATGACAATGCCTAAATTTTATGATGTAACAGTTAGACGCCATTACGAGATGGACGTAGTAATTAGGGTTAAAGGTTCATCACTTGATGATGTCAGAGACCTTTGGAATCAAGGGCTTCTTGATCCTATCGTAGCAAAAGCAGCAGAAAGCGATAATTTTCAATTAGTCCATTTAGACAATGATTTTGATGATCTATGGGAAGTAGAAGAGAGCGAACATCAATTTCAATTTAACCGTGAGGACATAAAATGAACATAACATTTAACCACCATGAGTTTTGTAAGACCGTCCAAGTCCATCAAAAGGACATTGAGAACGGAATTTTAACCCCTCAAGAGTCTTTTGAGATTCTTGAAAACCATATTCGTATGGCTTTATATGAATATGATCTTAAAGAGAAAGGAATTAAAAATGGCTTCTCAATCTAAATTAGGAACACATAAAACAACCGTTTATAGTGATGGCAATTACATTTGCGTTAAATATCATGAAACGGACGTTGTAAAATTTAACGACTTTGAAATTATTCTAAATAGTGGTGATTGGTATACGAACACCACAAAAACACGAATGAACCAAGCCTCGAATCAATACCGTTTAGGTTATAAGGTCTTTCAAAAAGACTTTAATTGGTTCGTAGACTATAACGGAACTACTATTCCATTTAATAACAACACCCTAGAAAGGAACATTTACAAATGAAAGATAAATCCATAACTTTAACCGAACAACAACGCATTAAATTATTACAAGGATTTAAAGATTTTGATTCGGCATTAGATAACCTTCAAGAAATGCAAGACCTTTATTTATCAGACGTTGGAAAATTACTCTCATTTTTCTATGATCTAAAAAGGGCTTTAAAATTTGATTCTGATAAAGATCATAAATATTTATATGATTTACAAGAAAACATCGCAAAATCTCAAAGGTATTGGAACACATGAAAAACCTATTAAAAGAAATATTAAAAGGTCTTTTTACCTTATTTTTGGTGTTTATCTTCTTAAACTTTTTAAATTATTTTATCCAATCATGAAAGGATTCAAAATGGATTATGAAAAAATTTATCAACCAATCTTTTATAAAAAACCATGGTATAGGAAGCTATATGAGAAGCTAGGGTTAATATGTTTATATGCCTTTATGGTCTTTATGACCTTCTCATTGAGTTATATGCTTTATTTGTGTTTCAAGATCAACTAAAAAATGAACCCCTCGGAAGAGGGGTTTTTTTTGGGCGTAACTTTCCCACCCCCCAATTATCTCATAGAATCGGAATCCGTCAATCCCTTAATTTATGCGTGATTCAGCCAATTGCAGCAATCGCTCAATAGCATCATTTAATTTGATTTCGTAATACATCGGCTTTTTAGATCTCAAATATCTAGCATATAAAGCCATTTTGAGGTCTTTTGGTAGGTCTTCAATAAGGGCGTCAATGATTTCAACGTGTTTTAAATCCATCTCTTGCATCATATCATCCAACACCCCCTCGACACTCTCACCACCACTAGAAAGAAGAATAGATTTCCTAGGATATCCTAAGCGATGATTATCTGAGCGCATCCATAACGCCCAATTATCTAAAATATTTAATAAGAAATCTAATTCCATTAGCCGAGTTGATCGTAATGAGATGAACCAAAATTAATATTGTTTGGCTTATAACCTAAGGATTTATTTTTAAAGTCCTCAACCTTTTTAATAGTTTTACCTTTTACCTTGAACGCCTTTTCTATATCTTCAACTTTTGGCGTTAATAACTGAGCCAATAAACAATCATATATGGACTTATAAAGGAATTTTCCGTTTCTTCTTTCTTTCGTGTTTAAAACTTGGTTATTATCTTTTAAAGTGTGAATTAGTGTTCTGACATTATCAAAAGAAAGTTTTCCTTCTTCTGCTATTTCTTCCATTGATTTTTTTGTCGTTCCTAAAATATCCAAAATAATTTTCAAGGCTTGAGGTTTTTTATATTCTTTGCCATTTATTTTGTAAACGTAATTTCTATGATCATATTTGCTTTTCATATATCCTCCATATTTAATGCTCAATCTTAATAGATAAGCTCAATCTAACTGACATCAACTTCTTTAAGTTTCCATCGGTTATTCTCTTTATACCATCCATGAACTAATATCTTCCAGGACGCATCTCGAAGATTATTGAGGTGTTCGCACTCTTCAATTTTTCTAATCCTGGCAGGGACATTAGTTTTACTTGTTACTTGGATGCCAATTGTTTCACCATCTTTCACGGCTAATACATCTATGATCTGAAATAGATCTTGTCTAATCTTTGCAAAGGCATTCCATCGCTCGACTATTTGAACAGTGGTATAACCCTCACTTCTTAGTTTTTTTAGTGTCAGTTGTGTTGGACTCGTTGCCATACTTTTCCTTTTGCTTTTTTGCAAATGATGTGTTTTCCCAAAATGGATTTGATTCTACTTTTTTTGTATCTTCAACTCGTCTACTACTTCCTTTCCCCATATTTTAACCCCTTAAAAAAGCGAAAATTTCGATATTTAGGCTCAATCTTGATATTTAGGCTCAATCTTATTGATTCGTTCACCTATCCATCTCATAACAGGAACTGCCATACTGTTTCCTAGTGCTTTATATCTTGGACCATCAGGACATTTATCTTTGATGTCTGTGTATCCGTCAGGAAATCCTTGTAATCTTTCACACTCTATAGGGGTCAATCTTCTTACCCTCATAGCATCTGATTTATCCATCACTCCAATCTTACCTATTGCACCTATGCACGGTGACTTATCACCACTAATAGGATCTTGTGTTGCATGAAAAGCAATGTATTGGCTATCAGCCGTAGTATCATTACCCACTCGACTTATACCTGCAGCACTAGAAGTTAAGGTTGGTGCTTTGTCTGCTGAATATGCTAATGTTTCTACAATAGCTTTTCTGTGAAGACTATCAGAATTTAATCCTTTGTAATCTCTAGCGCAAAGTGCATCTACATAATCTTGATGTAACAATGGGATCATGTTGAATCCGTCTGATCTTGAGAAGTTGTTGCAAGTTGTTTGGAGACAGTTAGCAACGCTTGGTATAGGGTCGGTGGAAGTTTTTTCCCTCTTTTCTTTGCTCTTCTTAGTATCCCATTGCAGGCTACTGGACTCAAATAATACCTCGGCAGTAGGTTTCCAGTCTCCAAGATGTCCGACAACAAACACTCTTCTTCTTCGCTGTGCGACTCCGAAGTTTTGAGCGTCAAGCACCCTGTAGCTGAACCCATACCCGAGTTGAGCCACCGCTGAGATGAAGGAAGAAAAGTCTCGTCCTTTATTGGAACTGAGGACACCTGGCACGTTTTCCCAAACGAACCACTTGGGTCTAAACTTATTAAGTAATGCACAAAAGGTAAGTGCGAGATTTCCTCTAGGATCTTCAAGTCCTTTTCTGAGGCCTGCAACTGAGAAGGATTGGCATGGTGTTCCTCCGACAATAAGGTCAACTGTTCCATCTACACTCCATTCTTTAAATTTATTCATATCACCTAAGTTGGCTACATTTGGGTAATGATGTTGTAAAACCTCACTAGGAAACTTTTCTATTTCTGAAAAAGCAACAGGCTTCCAACCCATATGATGCCAAGCTACTGTTGCCGCCTCGATACCACTACAAACTGATAAATATCTCATTTAAGAACCAACATTTCATTTTCAATTAGATGTTGCATTGTTCTAACATAAGCCTCATTCCATAGTTCTCTACGTTCTTCTTTTGTTAGTTTTGCACCATTGTCTAATTCTGAATGGCAGGTAAAACATAATGAAGCGACTAATGCGTCACTGTTTTTTAATCCCATTCCTTTTCCTTGGTTACGATGTGCAGCACAAACTGTTCCATCCATAGCACCACACCACATACAAGGTAGATCTCTTAGTTTAACAAGTAGTTTTTTATTTCTATAGACCATCTTTAAATTGCATCCCAAAGTTAGTTGATGCCCAAAATTCTATTTGTCTTTGATACTCTGCCATATCATCTATGGTTAATGTGGATGTAGAAGGCACTTTAAAAATCTTTTCACCGTTAATATTCTTTTCTTCACCTAAAAATTTAAATGCTAATAATTCATGCATCTCTTCAGGTTGGTATCCAAGTGAATCACCAATAACTGTATATAGTTTCCAAAGGCGTTTGTTCTGATCAACAGATCGCTTAATCTTTCTTTCTCGAATCTCTACAGTGTATATCTTGTCTTCATCAAGATTATCAATGCGTTGTTTCAGAATGTCTCTGTTGTGTTTTGATAAGGTAAAATTTACCATCACGTTTCTCCCAAGATTGTATGTTACCACAGTTGTCAATGAACCTAATTTTACTTACGTCACCAAAAACATCTTCAATCCTACTGAGCAACTCTTTAACTGTCATCATACTGGCTTCTCCTTATAAGTCAAACTTTTCTCATGAAACCACAAAGAAAATGTTCCTTCAAATGGATAATTTCTTTGCTTCTGAACTTTTAGATATGCAGTGGGTTCGTTCTCTCGCTCCTCAGGACAATTACCTGCAAACTTTAAATCTTCTATTTCCCTATTTCTAAAACATAACAAGATATTATCACTAAGGTTTCTAATGTGACTTGATCCCAAAATGTTAGTAGCATCAGGGTGTGTGTATTCATCAGACATCTTCCGGGTGTGACATACTAAAAACACATGAATGTTTAGGTCTCGACAATAGGCCGCTAATCTATCAGTAAATACTTTTTGTGCATCATAGTTGTCTTCAGATATATCGCCCATCTTCATCAATGAGTCAATTACAAAAACATTAATTCCCAATACTTCTTTGCCATACATCAACACACTAAACATATCTGTGCTATCAGTTACCCCTTGTTGGTCATAAATATATAACTTATTTTCAAACTCATCGCAAAATTGTTTTATAAACTTATCTGTCGGATTGTGGTCACCTAGCTTTTGCGTAATCATTCTTGATAATGTCAATACAGGCTTCATCTCCATACTTGCAATTAACACTTTTGTGTAGTTCATTAGATACAAACAAATCTGCGACAACATCATTGACTTACCATGACCTGATACGCCTGTAAAAATAGTTAATTCACCTAACCTTACAGAGAAATTACCATCAGTCTTAGCAAATGGTAGTGAATACCCGGAATCTTTCTCATCTCGATAATACTTAATTAGTTGATCATAAAAACCATCTGTAGATTTAATCTTATAATCATTTATTTCTAACTCACCATGTTCCTCATCAATCTGTTTTTTTGTAATGATGATTCTATCCATCATTTCACCAACTGTTATCTCACTCATAAAACCCTTCCTTTAATTTTAGGCGTAGATCCTGTTACATCATCTAAATACATCTTTTGGTATAGATAAGTCCTAGGATCTTTCCTAAAACCTTCTTTCCAATTCTTACTTGCATGATAAAAAGCAATATGTTTCTTTATAACATCCAACTGTTTCTCACACTTATCCTTAACCCATACCTTATAGGCTTCAACTGCACCAACTTTATGATCATATGTATGCCAAAACTCCATAAATTTAGGATCGTCTTTATAAGATTTTTCTTTATTAACTTGGGTTTTGGGTATTGGGTTTTGGGTATTGGGTAGTATTACGTTTGTATTACGTTTGTATTTTTTCTCTTTATCCCAACGTTTTTGCACGTTTTGTCTAGCTTTTTCAGACCTATTGTAGACCTTTTCTAACTCAATATCGCATCGAGAATGTCTATAGCAATCCTCTTCTTCAGTAAAAAAAATCTTTAACAATAACTCAATATCATCTTTGGTTGCCTTAACTTTCATAGCAATAATATCTAGATCTTTATCTAAAGGCTTTTCTTGATCGTAATATAGCCAAATAAGAGATAAATAAATGCTTCTTTGCTCATGTGTTAAATAATTAGTGTCTTTTATAAAGTCACCAATATGGTGTGAATAATAATTCAAAATGAACACTCCTCCATTTGTGATAAATCAAATTTAATCTTCTTGACCTTACATCCAGGTTTATTCTCTACAAACTGTTTTGCCATGGCATAGCTAGTGAACCTACGCAGCAGATAATTGTCATAGTCTAAAACCTCATGTGTTAATCGTTCAAGAAATATCATTTTTGATTACATATTGTTGTAACATAAGCACCTTATCTGATGGAAGACGGTCTTTCTTCTTCCAGTTATAAACTACTTGCCTAGAGACATCACCTAGTTCTTTTCTTAATAGTAATTTATCGCCATTAAAATAATTAAGTGCATCAGTAAAAGTTATTTTTGGATCTATAATTATCATTTCTTTCCTTTATTTAAAAAATATTCATCAACTGCATAATCTGCTTCATGTTGCTCACGCTCTTCATCATCTTGCTTTTGATACTGTTGATCTAAATAACCATCGTAATCTTGTAACCAGCTATCTCTATCCATTTTTATCTCCATAATTAAACATAAGTTCATTCTAATATTAAAATATGTTTAATGTCAAATAAAAATTGACTATTATTATAATCTAATATAGACTTATCTATACATAACTAAAAAGGAGAACATTATGTCAGCAGAAATCTATGATTTTGTTGCACTATCACAGGTCAATGTAGATAAACATATCGAGAAAAAAGGTCGTTTTAACTACCTCACCTGGACAGTTGCAGTAGAAGAATTACTAAGAAGAGACCCAAAAGCAACATGGGAGTTTGATGAGCCACAAATCTACAATGACACATATATGGTGTTTTGTAAGGTAAATGCTTTTGGTAAAACAATGGGTATGCAATTACCTGTTATCCAAAATAACAAAGCAATTAAGAATCCAACTGCAATGGATATCAACACTGCAATGATGAGATGTCTAGCAAAATGTATAGCCGTGTTTGGTATCGGTTTATATATCTACAAAGGTGAAGATACATTAAACATTGCCGTAGAAGATCAATTGAATAATGCTTTTGAAGATGGTGGTGTAAACGCTGTTAAAACTTTATTTAATAGTTGGAAGGATAATAGACTTAGAAAAGAAGGATTGCCTATAGTTAATGCAATAATTAAAAGGGAAGAGGAAAATGGAAAATAAAGAATTTGAAATAAGGAATGATTTAGTAGGACACTACTTTCATACATACAAGTTTATGGAAAAAACTCAGCAAGATGAAATATCAATGCAAGGTTGTATTGAAGGTAAAATAAATGATCTATATTATATTGTTCAATATTTTTCATTTAACATGGGAGAGGATACCCATAGTGCAGTTGTTCATATAGATGAAATTTGTAAATGGAAGTTATATAAAGACGGTGAAACAGCAAATTGGTGGTTCTCGCAATATCAACCACATTTTTTAGACAGATTAGAAAGGGCAAGAGATGGAGCAAAGAACTGATGAATGGTTTGAGGCTCGATTAGGGAAGGTTACTGCTAGTAAGATGGATGCAGTGACCTCCAAGGGTCGATCAGGTGAGTCTGCAACCAGGAAGGCTTATAAAGTTCAACTTCTTACTGAGCGTTTGACTAACCAAAAAACAGATACATATATAAATGCAGCTATGCAACATGGAATAGATACAGAAGATGAAGCTAAGGCCGCATATATATTAGAAAATCATAGTGTGGAAGATGTGGGATTTATAGATCATCCTACAATTAAGATGGCAGGTGCTTCGCCAGACGGATTGGTCGGTGATGACGGACTAATCGAGATCAAGTGTCCCCAATCTCATACACACACTGAGATTTTACTAACTAAGAAGATTCCGTCTAAATGGTTAAAACAGATGTATTTTCAGATGGCCTGCACGAATCGTTCTTGGTGTGACTTCGTGTCATACTCGCCCTTCTTTCCTGAGCATTTAAGATTATATGTGCAAAGGATAGAAAAAGATGATAAGATTATTAAAGAACTAGAGGATGAAGTCATAGAGTTCCTTAATGAAGTTGAAGATATGCAAGAAGCAATAAATAAAAAGGAGTAGGTATGAAATGGGATGCAGAAAGAGGAATACAATATGAAGAAGCTACAGGTCGAATACTGATGTTTGTAGCTGAAAATGGAGTATTTTGGGGTCTATATCATTTTCTGTCTGATGAAGGTGTGAAGATGATTGGAATATTTGATACAAAAGAAAATGCACTAAAAGAGGGAGGGTATAATGCCTAGATACGGAATTAACATCGGAATTAATTTAAGCAAGATCGAGAAAGACAGAGTTACTACTGATAAAAATGGTAATAAATGGATGAATCTAACCACATGGGTAGATACAGACACTAAAGACCAATACGGTAATAATGGCTTTATCAGTCAATCAACAACAAAAGAGGAAAGAGATGGTGGTGTTCAGACTACAATCCTGGGCAACTCTGAAGTATTTTTTCCTCGTGACGAATCATCATCACGCAGTAGACCAGTGGCGCAAGATGATGGTAAAGACATAGATGACCTTCCTTTCTAGTTTATGTCTTTATAAAAAGGGGAGCATTTAGCTCCCTTTTTTATTACTTGTTACATACATACATTGTAACTTCAAAGCCGAAACGCATTTCAGTTGCTGATGGTTTTGTCCACATAATATTTCTCCCTTCTTTAGATTTGTAGTTGCCTACAACATCATTATAATCCATAGATAAATAGGTGTTGTGTTAATATGATTACAAACAACTAAGGATTTGTATGATTGTTAAGGGAGGGGAAACCCAATTACGCAACCAATTAGCAGCGTCACCTGAAGGGAGGCTAATCGCAGCTATCTTTGTAAGAGCTTTACACGATTATTCTAAGAAACAAAATAAGGCTGATCAAAAAGCACAACTTAGAAGTCAAGCATATCGTTGGTTGATGGCAGATTCAGATATTTTAAAATTAGCCGTATGGTTACTAGATGTCGATATTGATGAGTTGAGAGATCAAATGGGCAACCGGGATTTTATTGACAATATGTTTCAAAAGTTGCATAGTTATTATCTAGGAAGTGGTAATCATTTAACATCTGTAAGGAGCGTTGAAAATGAGTGATCCAATTAATCCAAACCATTATAAAATAGGTGGCATAGAAACATTCGATGTAATTAAAGCCAAGTCTACTCAAGAAGAAGTCATAGGTTACTGCAAGGGTAACAATAGAAAGTATTTAGATAGACGTGGACACAAACAATCTTCTGATCTTAGCGAAGTTGATAAGTTAAAAAATAGGATCGAGGAATGTCGAAAACAAAGATGGTATTTAGATAAAGAAGAAGAAATTTATGCTGAAGAATTGGCAAAATTAATTTCCCCAAGAAATATGCCTGATGAATGGATAGAAGACCCACTGCATGACGAAGATTAAAGTAGGTAAACAAGTTTGTCATAAGTGTAAAGAACCTGCTAACACTTATCATGAAAAGTGGTGGTGTGGTAGGGATATATATGGAAATGGACTATGTAAGAATGATAACAAAAAGAATAGCAATTGAAGGTAGATGGCTCAATCTTAATTTTTTTCAAGAAGAAGATGGTATAAGAGTTGAAGTAGAACAAGAAGCTTCTGGGAAAAGACATAAAGTATTTCCTGATAACAAAGTTCAGTTCGAGTAATGTTTGAATACGTTCTAATCGTATATATGACTATGCAAGACCCAATGTATGTTGGGCATTTTGAGAATTGTGCGTATGCAGATCTATATGTAAAAGAACATTACCAAGATGCAGAATACACGAGTTGCTTATTTGAGGATTATATCTACTTACCTAGCACAGTGACTAAAACACCCATCAAATACAAACCATAAATAACCATAAAGATAGCAATTAATTCTTCCAAATCCACTCTAGCCAATATTTTAAGGCATCGACTCTTTCTTGATTTTTGATCTTTGTTAGCCATTCTCTTCTTTTATATAAGGGTTTTTTAGATAAGTTTAATGCTTCACAATAAAGAATATAATCTTTAGAGTAATTGTCTGTTTCTACACCGTTAGGAAGTGTTATCTCCTTTGCACCTTTACGAGTCATACGGTTGTATTTCAGCAAAAATGCTATCAACAACTAACTCTATAGTAGATCCATCATCAAGTGTTAAAACCAGTGTATTGTTATCATATTCGACTTCGACCCCTATAACCAACTTGTCGGTCATATGGTCTGCTATTTCATTTATATCCATAGTTAAAATTAGACTGCTACGAGGGAGGGTTGACCTCTTAGTAAAGATTTGTTCCCACGACTCCAGGTGTTGCAGTTTTTGCATACATACCTCTGATATTTATGGGTTGAATTACAAGAAACACCTTTTTTAATAAGTTTTTGGCTTCCACAGGTAGGACAAACAGTGCCATCGTGATAGGCATTTTGGTTAGGATGATTTTTGATCCATGCCAACATTTTGTTATACACTTTCTCAAGCAATACAACATCTTGGATATTGTATTTCTTCATCATTTCCCATGCTTTTTTGTCTTTATTCATGCAACGAATCCACAACTCATGACCGATGTGTTTCACCTTTTCACCTAACTCAAGAGCTTTTGCAACATAGTCGAGTTTGTTAGATGGGAACTTAAATTTTGCTCTAGATGTCTTGAGAAGATCAATCTCTTTATACGGTGCAGGGGGCCTTAAACCGAGAAGGAGGAACTCTTTGTTTAAGGTTGGTATATCAAACTTAGTGCCGTTGTAATGAATAACTGCATCTGCCTCATCCAATAGCTTATGTATGGTTCTAATCATCTTACGATGAGTAGTTTCCATTTTACTGCTAAAGAACACTTCAGATTCACCTAGCCATTTGGCCGCCCAACACATTACATAGGAGGATTCCATGAGTTGGTTAATACTTACGTTTTGATTATACAACCCCCATACATGAGCCGTATTAGGAGATGTCTCAATATCTAGAAGTAGGATCTTCATGCTTTTATTGTAGCACTACTTTACGTTACCCTACGACTGTTTATATGGTCTAGTGCCTTTCTTATCAATGATTAATGCTTGGTTTCTAGGCTTGTTTGGGTGAAAAGATAAATGCACCCAACGACCATATTCTAATATTACTTGATCGTAATTTACGTTTGCCATAACGATAGCATCGCACACACTATTGGGATTCCCAAAGCTAGGGCAAATAAAGTCCACCGCCAAGCCTTTTGTGTGGCTAGAAGTTCTGTTGCTTCCCAAATGATCATTGAGAGCATAGCTACGGAAGCCACTACTAATAAGCATAGGATGACCAAGTAAATTTCTAACATATTCTAATTCGTTCGCTAAAAAAGTTAAGTTATCAATAACCTCGACTGTTGGAGTATTGTCGATGTCTAATCTTGTAGCCGTATCAGAATGAGTTAATTCTTCTAGGCTAAAGTGCGGTGAAAGCCTCATTTAGTTAGTCCTTTATGTTTTTCAAAGGTGCGCAGTCCACCAAGACCTAACATACCCATTAATACAGTCATTAAAGAACCCATATCAAATTCAGGCAAAGCAGGTAATGTTACATTGAACCACGCTGCTAAGAAAAGTATAACAGGTGCTAAGACAAAATGCCATGCTAATGCAACACCACAAACCCAACCAATAAATGGTCTCCAACCAGCAACCAAAGGTGATCTATGTGCAGCTTCTACTTTGTTTACTTCGAGCTGACCCTTAGCTAATTCCTGGGCGTGTTTTTCAGACATTGTGGCAATTTCATGTGCTAACTTATTCTTCTGATCTTTGTCTTCTATAAACTTATCCAGTAATGATGCTACTGGTGAAATTAATGCTGTCCAAACCATTTTATCTCCTATCTAATGGGTTAGTAGTAGCTCGTTTAATTACTTCGAGCTTATCTTCTACAGACTTTATCATAGTCTCTACTTCTGATTTTGTTGCTTCTGTTGTAGCTTGGAATTCTCTTTGCGTTGAGAGAGCAATTGCGTTACTTTCTTTTGCAAGAACATACGCATCAGCAACTTTTTCTTGTAGCCTAACATTGGTATTAAGTCCTTCCAACTGTCTTTCTTTTATTGCATCGACAGTTAATTGTAGTGTATTGATATTGTCCTCAATAACTCTGAACTTACTTGTAGCTTCAATTGTCTTTAACATCTTATTGTAGAATGTCACTCCTGCGTATCCCGTCCCAAGTATCATCGGAAATACTATAATAATAATTTTCGATATCGTTCCTTTTGAGAAGGTCAAGTTGAAACTCTCTGGTAGATTCATGTATTGGAAACTCCTGTGCTATAGTAAAGGGGTCTACCAAGGGTGGTTGATAGAACTCCATTGGTTTATTTAATAATTCTAATGAAAGGACAAGACCAAAGCCATGAACAATTTCCTTAGGACTGTTGATAGATGGGTTTTTCCTATCCTTGCTATCATTCTTTTGCCCATCATTGTTGGATTGATTTTTTGTGTCGGTGCTATCACTTTTATCGGTGCTAGACTTCTTGTCATCCTTACTACTTGTTTGAGCTTTTTCAGAGACGTTTGATTCTTTGGGTATACCTACCCCTTGGTTAGGGTTAGAAATGCCCGTAGCGGGGCTTACAGAGGGTTCTACAGGGCTATTCTGGGCATCTATTTGAGGTGCAATTGCAGATTCTGTGTTGATGGGAGACACAGGGCTTATAGGATTCGTAACCGACAATGGGGATTGTGGATCGCTTACGCTTTGTTTGCAAGTATTGTTTTCTTCTAGCCACTCGAGCCATAACGGCTCTGCGTAGGGATTTGGGCATGAACTTATCCTCGTTTCAGTAATTTGTCCTTCATAACCACTAGGACACGCCATAGTCCTAGACTCAGTGCTTTCAACACATGAAGGTGGTAAAGCAGTGCAATTATTACTACTTTCAACCCATTCTGTGAAAGAGAGTGTTTGGCAAGAGTAGTTTCTGCTATAGTTGATAGCTCCAGTATAATTTGTGGGACACATTTCTGTTTTATATTCAACCACATCCACGCAAGTAGGGACTTGAAACTGTGCGCAATACGGGTCATCAGGACGATACCATTCACAGTAATGAGTCTCAATAGCCACGCTAACCTCGATACCATCGCATACCATGCTCGTTCCATCATACCACCCATCTTCGCCATTATTATAGTAACAACTCCACGCATATAAATTACTCCATTGGATAAGTAACAGTAGGAGGACGCCAATCCTTGCCATATAACCTCTCAAATACTTCAGGTTTAAGTTCAAACCATGCCATCATTGCAGCATCTGAGATAGCACCATTTATAGGGCAGGCAGAACCTGCTTGAAGCATTGCCTCAAATACACGGTCATCTTGGCATAGTATGCTAACAGCTGCTACTTTTAATCCTAGGTCATTCATTACCTTGGCAAGTTTGATTCGCTCACAGTTCTCATCGGTTATAGTAGCTCCACCAGATATTGAAATAACACCTGTGTTAGCTCCACCTGAAACACCTGACTTACACATATCATTACTGAAAGCACTAATGCTAGGAGACATAGCAGATGGGACAGGCATCCCAGAATATTTGATAGTAGTGTCAGCAGAAAACGCATATTGTATCCATATTAAACCAATAATTAAAAAACAAACGATGATAATGGTCATTCTATCCATTATTTATCCATCCAGTGACCAAATAAGAAACTTAATATAGCCACAATAACACCTATGAACCACATCATGGCTCTTTTGCCACCATTTAGCTCAGATAAAACTTTCTCGATGTTATCTACCTTTTGATCCATCTTATCTACTTTTTCAAGGATGTAGTCAATATCTCGTTTCATATGATCAATTTCTGCCGAGTGAACTGCTACTGTTTCTTTTACTTGTTCCATGGGTTACCTTTGGTGCGTTGTATAAGTTGATAGGGGGTAGGGTTAAGTCGTGCCATATCATCGTGCTAAAAAGTCAGGATCAAACAAATTAGGATTAATTTGATAATCCATTTTGCTTACATCCATTGGATCTATTGGGAACGGCTCATAAGCAGTTTGTTGAACTGCACGGTCTACACCCATTCCAGGTAAAATAACACCAGGTTTGGTATATCTAGAACCTACACCTAATATATTAGATATATTTCCTAGTAATCTTGGTGAAGATGCTGCAGCACCCCCTCCAAATAAACCTAATACAAGTGGCAGATTAACACCAACACCTACACCACCCAAAATACCTGAAGACCCTACTGCTCCAGCACCTGTAGCTCCGAGTGTATTTTTTATACCACCCATATTAAATATTCTATTTAGGTTTTGTCCACCAAGTTGATTTAGGACATTAGTATCTAACTCTTTTAGTAACTTATCCATTTCTTGCAAACCTACTTTACCTCTTGGAGTATCTCTTAATAAAGTTTGTAGTTTGCCGATTTGTAGTTGTGGTCTATCTGACTTGCCTGTAGTAACCACTAAGTCATCTAAATCATCAATCATTTTAGAATAAGAGCTAAACACACTATTTGTATTGGTGTCTATTTTGTTTAAATCATCTAAAAATAATTTATTAGCGTCTGTAATAACATCATTGTATTTATTGCCAGGAGTAAAGTAGGACTGAATATCTTGTTTTAGGTTTAATAAATCACCACCCGTAATGTCAGACTTATTCATATTTTTAAAACGATCAAGTCTTTCTTCTAATAACAGAAAGTTTTCAACATCAACATTCTTAGATCCGGGTTTTTTTTGCCTTACAATGTTTATTTCATCTACAGATTCAATAGGGTTGCCTTTAGAATCTACAGTTTTAGACTCAATTTTATTACCTGTTGGAACTTCTACATCTTCAAATAAATCTTTTCTAATCTCATCTATTTTTCTATTTAAGAAGTCTATAGATTCAGTGCCTTTATTTTTAACAGTTTTAATTCTATTAGCAAAAGAATTGAAATTACTACTAATCTTAGCTTTAAAAGAATTTACTGATTTATTAAATGCCTTTAAGATATCAGACTCTTTGATTTTACCTTTAATAGCCTGTCTAAATGATTTGTTTGCCTCACCACCTGCTTGTCCAGCTTTGAAGGCTTGATTCATAGATTGAGTAGTGCCAGGGCCTGCCATGTAATTTAAAATAGGAACACCTACTGCTTTACCAATTTGCGCAGTTCTAAAAATAGGATCAATCTTTGTTCCTGCTGTGGTTATAGCTTGACCTGTTTTAGTTACTGTTTGACCAATTTTACCTGTGCTTCCTAAGGCTTTTTCTACAGATCCTAATACTCTACCACTTAGATTAGTTATTCCACCTGTAGGATAAAAAATCATAGTTAGATCGCCAAGAAAACCTGCTGGATCATTCTCAATAGTTCTTAATATCTTTTTGCCTATTACATCCCAAGAGTCTGTTTCATCACCTTTCCAATCACCATATCTTTCAGCATAATAATCTAAAACTGATTGCGCAGCTCTCATATCATCTGTAATAGCTAAATCAGGATTGTTTGGGTTTTGTTCCCTTAGTTCGTGATATGCTTTTAACTCAGCAAAACCGTTAAATATCTTTTTAACATTTTGCGCAGTTCTTACAGGGTGAATGATTGGTTCTGCGTATGCTTTTGCAAGATCTAAGGTTGATCCGGGAAAATTTGCCGCAGTATTTATAACAAAAGATATAGGGTCAGACACTCGTATGTCTTTCGGAACTCTTTCTTTTTGTGCCTCGATATCAAAATCAAAAGGATTGTTTTCTAGAGGGACTCTAGTGTCTTCTGGACGAAAGTCTATATCTTTTCTATTTGTTCCTTTAACTGCTTTTGTTGGGTCAAGTTCAAAGTTAAAAGGATTGTCTTCAAGCTCCCCTATAACCTCCACTGGAGGTGCAATAAGCTGATCTACCATTAATAATTCCTTTTATAATAGTCTTGTCTAGTTAAATTGTTGCCTGTTTTTTTATTTGGAACAGGGATATATGTTCCATCTTCCATAACCACATAATATACATCAGGTTGTAAGTTATCTGCCATTCCATAGTATTTACCTTGTAACACTTTACCTGTCGCTACATATCGTCCACCAGGACCAACAAGGTTATCAGGTGAATACATTTGTGGGTAACTAGAGTTTAATTCATCTCCGTAATATCCTTGGCTTTTCTGCATCATATAGCCTCTAGCCAACTTCATATTTTCTTTTAATTCACTTAAAGCTAATTTTGCAGCAGTAGGATCACCACCAGCTTCTTTTAGCTTAATAAATGAATCATAAACTAAACGTAATTCAGAGTAGTTCATTTGACCAAATGGAGTAGCACCATTAGGGTCGTTAATTTTCATGTTTACTAATTTATTTAATACACCTTTAGATATGATGTTGTCATAAATAGATTTGGCTTGTATAGCATCCCTAGAAAGTTTGCCTTGAATAAATCCACCAGCACTAAATAACTTATTAAAACCTGCATGATTACTTAATTGGTCAATACTTTCTAAAGTGTTGTTAAAATCATCAAACATTTGTGTATATTTAACTTGATTATCAAGTTTTGCATCCATCATTTTTTGTATAAATTTAGGCGAATATTGATAATCTGATGTGAGACCTTGAATACCTGTGTTTTTAGAAATTTGTTTATTTAGGTCTACAATGTTTTGAATTTGATTTTGATTTGCAAGGTATTGTTCCGTTTTATTTACTGGTTGTTTATTGGTGGTTGATGGTAGGGTATATCCACCTCCAACAAACTCAGCATCTTTAGACGCAGTAAATGATGGTTTGTTACTTAATATATCAGTTGATGGAATATTAACATTATATCCGGGCATATATGTTGGAGGTCTATATCCTCCTTGATTGCCTTCACTAAACTGATTTACTTTGTTTACAAGATCATTTCTTATGACTTGATTCATAGCATCATTTTGAGTATATCCAGGTGGAATTTGATCTGCCAATGAAGGAATATCTTTTTTAATATTTGCAATATTGATTTGTAAGTCAGCATAATCTTTTGGTGACATACCTTGTCTGATCTTCATGATGTTTTGTGCTTGTTCTTGTGACATATTATTGATGTCATAATTCAAAGCTTTGGCAATGAAGAAATCATCACCACTTAATCTAGGCATTTTTGCATAATTAGATTCATATACGGCTTTAGTAATAGCACCCGGATCAATGCTGTATGCTCTTTTTAAGAAAGGATCATTACTGCTATCAACTAATTCTTTTGTAGCGATCATTTTGTTCATTAATTCTTGGTTTTGCATACCTTTTTGCGCAATATCAAGTCTGTCTTTAGTAAGACCTGTTTGTGCTTGTAGGATTTTACCAAATCGATCTACTGTGTTTTGGCTTCCTGTGTATCCACCAACAATAGTGTTGAAAATCTTTTGAGTTGGACTGTAGCCTTTATATAAAGAATTGCCATAGCCACCCAACAGACCCATAAATGTATCAAACATCTGTGCGTCTTGAAATTGTTGTTGCATACCAGGTTGCATAAATCCTTTATATGGATTGAAACCACCGCCTTGTAGCATTGTTGTGAATTTATCTGCCATGTGTATTCCTAAATAAGTGAGAATTGTCTACGTTGTTTTGGAGTGTATGATGAAACCATTTGGTTATATTTTACTGCATCAGGGCTACCTGCTTTAATACTTCCACCACCAGCGCTAGTAGGAAGCATTGTTTGACGTTGGTCTAGCAATGATAATAAGCCTAATCCACCTATCCCAACTTTTACAGGATTTTCTTTTGCATAATCAACTGCTTTACTAAAGAATCTTGGCTCTTCTGTTTCTAATAAATCAGTAGGAGCAACCACTGAATTGTCTGTATACATATATGGGTTTTGAACCTTAACACCTTCAAACTTATCACCTAGTTGACCCGGAATGTAACTCATATCAGGTGCAACTCCATCACGAATAGCCATGTATGGTGCTTCTTCATATATATTGCTCAATCCTGGTGTAATTACATCATCAATTGCAGCTTGATCTAAATTAATACCTACACCTGGCATAACATTATCTTGCACAATGTCAGTAGATAAGTTATTAACTCGATCCATTAACACATCGTCATAACCTTCAGCTAATGCTGGGTTTAATGCGTCTATGTCTTGCATAGTCATTGCAGTGTCTTTAAAACCTGAGTTAATAAGGTCACGAGTTGCTAAATCTTGAACACCTATAGATGTTGCTCCTGATGCTAATCCACTTGCCGCAGCACCACCTGATCCAGCCCCTGTTAATGTTAGCCCACCTAGTGTTGGTGTAGTCATAGAGTTAGTCGCTACACCCTTGCCTACATCAAACAAGCCACCTTCAAAACCACCACCAAAAAGCCCACCTGTCAAACCACCAACAGCAGCACCTTGCACTGGGTCTTTACCCATTGCATAGGAAGTGACAGCTCCAATCGCAGCTGGAACAATAAAATTCCACATTACTTGCCACCTCCTGAAGATTCTGTTGTAGACACTTGACCCATAGGTGCGCCATATGCAGCACCAAGGTATGCAGAAAGTTTTTGATATGGTTTATTTTGTTCAAAGTCATATCTAGCAATATCTGATTCTAATGCTTGTCTTTGGTAATCTTCAGACATTTGACCTATATTTAATAATTGATTTATATCTGCATAATCAGCTTGAGCCATAGATGGTGCTAATTGTGTTGCTCTTTCTTGTGCTGCTCTTTCAGCCGCATAGTTTTGATAAGCTAGTTCTCCAGCTCTGCTTGTCAACTCTTTAGCTAGATTGGTAGATGCTCTTGACTGTAAGTCACCCATTGCACCAGAACCATAGCGACCAGCTCGTGAACTTTGAGATGCAATGTCTTTTAGAGCGTCTTGGAACTGTGTAGTAGCAACACCTGCCGCACCTTGTAGTGCGTTAGCAAAGTATGGATTGAGACCTAAATTTTGACCTTGTATTGTGTTTTGTAATTGTTGTTGAGCCGCTGGCACTAATGGATTACCAGCTAATGCTCTATTTTGTGCAGCTTGTAATGCAGATTGAGTTTGTGATGATGGGTCTACATAGGTTTGATATGGATAGTATTGTGGAGTATCTGTTTGATATAATGCTTTAGCCTCTTCTAAACCATACTCAACAAACGGTCTAACAGTAGGGTCTAATTGGTTTTGTGTAGTTTGTGTGCTACCTCCACCACCTCCTCCTTTGTAGAATGTCAATAATTGCACCATTCCTGTTCCAAAGAAGATGTTGAATAGTTTGTTAAACGATATCATAATTTATACTCCATTAATGTATATTTAGGTTTCATACCCCATTTTCGTTTCCATAAACGAACTATGGATTCTTTTGCAGTAGAACCTTGTGCTTTAGTTCCACCGTTATTCTTTACCCAATTAAGAAATTGTTCCCAACATCTGTGATCTGTATAACCACCTATATAAGTGATATATGCCACTCTGTCGTTAGGATACATAACCCATTGGACTGTAAATGCACCAAGACATTCTTTATCCTTTAGTATTAAGAATAGTTCTGAATTGCCTTGTGAGACAAACTGTCTTAACTGGTCTAGTGTAAATTCACCGTTACCAGTATCTATAGCTCGTTGTAAATGTTTTTCAGCTAAATGCCAAAACTGATGTATGTGTGTAGTAGGAACTACGAATAGGTTAGTTTCCATGATACAAATCCTAGAAATATACTACCCTATTATAACATACCCATATGTGTTGTTTGATGTATTATTAGCAAAGTGTGATACTGTTGCTTGTCCGTTTTGCTGTGCAGACACATATACATTGTCCATGCTAAATGGTGCAATGTATGTAATATTTATTTGTGCAGACGGTATTGCAGGTCTTGTGTAAGGTGTTGTCGTTGTTGCAGTAAAATGTTCAAGAGAAACATCAGTCGAAGATGTTGCTCCTGCTATCTCGATATAATCACCTGCTGTTAAATCTAACACATGACTTGAAGTTCCAGTTAAGTGAGATGGGTCACCATTAGACTTTCTTGCAGGCAAACCAAATCTCTTTCCTGAATCTGCTTCATCAGTTCCATTAACTCTAAACCATACATCTGCGTGTTCTCCATCGTTATTAGCATTTGCTAATTGCAATGAAAATAATACTTTATATATGCCGTCATTTCTTACATATATTCTAGATGTGTTACCTGTATCTAAATACACTCCATTAACTTCATGTTCGGTAGTCCATTCAACAACTGCTGTATTACCAGCACTAGGTGCTAACTGATCTGTGTTTTTAGTAAACTCACCATAAGGTGCTGTAGATGTTTCTGCTGCATCACTAAATGGAACTAATAGTATTTTAGAGTCTGTAGAGATACGCTCATTGTATATAGTCGTTGTTGTTGCCCAACTTGTATCTAAATCAAATGTGCCTGTGCAATTTAACTTACCATTTAATATTTGATTGGTAACTTCTGCAATTTCACGAGTATCTGCATACTGTGGTTGTAATCGTCTAAACTGCATTATCTATTACCTTGAGTTCTAAAATCTACATCAATACTAGATGCGTTAGTCCAGTTTCCTGTTGGCGTTATAGAGAACCTATGATAACGACCAGCACTTCTAACACTTGCTCGACCTTCTGATGATGTTGTAGATGATGAACCAAACTGTATGTTATCATCTAGTTCTCGTCTTGATGCGATCTTAATATTAGCACTACCATTATCTATTTGTGATCTAACTAAAGTTGCTACAGAATTGTATCCAACTTCTATATCTGGTGTAATAATTTCAGAATTGTAAGTTGTGCCAGTAAAGGTAACAATTTTAGTATCTTGAAATCCTGCAAATAAGAACTTACCACCAACCCATAATCGACTGTCTAGTGATGCTGGTATAGTTTCTAAATCGGTGTATCCTAATACAGTCTCTAAACCTTCTAATGTATAACCAGTTGTAGATATAGTTCCTACTCCTGTAGAGTCAGTAGTTACTCTTGACCATTTGTTTAGTTGCCAGTTGTATATAAGAATACTGCGACCACCATCAACATTTTTATAGTTCCATACTACTAATTTTTTAATAGGGTCAGCCGCAGCAGACATAGTTCCTAGTGATGTTAAATCAACATCATCAAAGAAATATCTATCTACTTTTTCTGTGCCAATCCCTGTTACTGTCTGACCATCACATTTATAAAAACCGTCAGCAGATAAGAAGAATGATGTAGCACCATATTGTGCTATAGAATTACCTTCTAAACAACCTAAACCTCTTGAAATTGTGTCAAACTGAAAGAATAATGGTGAGCCAACATAAGACATACGAACAATAGATTTTTCTAAAAAGATTAAACCTATTTCACCACCAGTTAAGCCAGTAATATCACCACCATCAGGGATAATCTGATAATCTGATTGTGATGTTGTGCCACTTGTCCATGTAGTTTCATCGTTAATATCTGACCATTGAACTTTGTTTGTATCTACACTTGCATTTAAGTTAGCAGTGACTACAAAGTCACGAACTACAGTGACATATTTAGCAATCGGTGCATTTGTATCTAAATCTGCAAATGCAGATGATGCTCCTATAGTCCATGATTGTAATTTAGATTGATTGTTAGCACCAATAACAACTTTACCAAATTGTGTAAAGTTCCATGTGCTACCAGAGTAACCACCAGATTTTGATACATCGTCTACAGATAAATCTGTTGCATCAAGTTTAAACAATTTACTTGCACCACCTGCAAAGATAGCTACTTCATCACCATATTTAGCACCAAATACAGAATTAATATTTTCAGATGCAGCTTGAGAAAAGTCTACTGCATTATTAAATGGTGCATAACCTACGCTTGTAGGGTATACATTCTTTGCATCTCTTAATGATGTTACTGATGGTTGGTCAGGCAACCATTCTTCAAATTGTATTCTAGTTGCCATAATTTACCTTATAATTGTGAATGAAACTTCATCATAGTCAGTTAAATAACCGAAGCCACTACCTCCATCAGCAAATATAGTTTGGAAATTAAATGAACTAGCTGTTTTTGTTGGTGTGATACCATGACCACCTGCTGCAATAAATATAGCATTTAAATATACAGTTCCGTTATTAACAGGGTTTTCACCACAAGTTCCAATAATACAATAGTTTGCATCAGGCATCGCTTCAGTAAATGTTACTGTATAAACACCTGTTGAGTTTCTAACAATACTTGCAATATTACCTTGTGATCGAGGTGTGATTGTTCCTGTTAATGTTCCATCAAAGTTAGCAAATGCTCTTGCTCCATAATATGGTGCAGAACCTGTTGTTTCTGTAATACCACCTGATGTTCCCCAGCTAAATGTGCCATCACCATCAGATAATAATGCTTGTCCAGAAGTTCCGTTACCACTAACATTGAGTGCATCTGCACCAACTGCATTGTCTGCAATTTTAGCACTTGTTATTTGATCGTCAGCAATATGTGCAGTATCTATAGAGCCATCTACATAGTGTTCTGAATCGATAGAATCATCTGCAATTTTTGCATTAGTGACTGCATCTGCATCTATATCAGTAGTTGCAATAGTATCTTTAACTGCTAAAGCACCTAAACCTAAACTTGTTCTAGCACCAGATGCTGTTGATGTTCCTGTTCCACCAGATGCTATAGGTAATGTATCACCACTAACCCCAGACTGAAAGTCTTTAAGGTGTGCCATAACCTCACGAATTGCATTGTTAATACCTGAAGGCGGACATGATTCAGCAATATTAATACCATCTATATCGGTATTGTTAGCTGCGGTTGAATCATATTGAGATATTTTTGTTTTTGCCATGTTTTATCCTTGTCGTAACCATGTATTTGATTCAGGTGTATCTTCCACCCATGTTTCACTTCCAGTAGATGATGCAGTCCATGTTTCTGATCCAACTGCACTATCTGTCCATTCTTCACCTAATATATACCCTGCTGATGATAATGTTCCGTTTGCATTAATCACTGCATCACCAACAAAGATAGCATTACCTAATACTGATACATTTGCAGTTGTATTGATATTTCCAACACCATCATATTCAACACCACCAAGACCTGTTGATGTTGCTGTTGCATTAATGTTGATAGGACCTGATGCAAATACAACACCACCTAATGCAGTTACACTCACATTAGAAAATATTGTTCCACTAGCTACTGCTAATGAAAAACCTTCTGCATCCATTAGTGCATAACCTGATATTGCACCAGATGCTGTTCTTAATCGTATTGCTACAGCAGATGATGTTGCATCGGCAGATACACTTGCAGTGGCTCTTTTTTCTAAACCACCAAAACCTGTTACTGTTGCATCAGCAGTAATGTCACCACTAGCTAATACTGGATTGTAGAATAATGAGCTATATGGCTTTTCAGAAAACCCATGTATGCCAAACATTATTCACCCCAATCTTGTGAGTTCATCGCTGTAATTAATTCTGCAACATTTGTAGCAGCTTGAATAGCAGTTTGTAACCTATTAGATTCATTTCTTAATGCTGTTCGTTTTGTAGTAATGTCATCAGGTATAACAACATTTTGTTCATACTTGCGAGTAACATACCAATCTGTTTTAGATAATAAAGTATGTGATGTTTTCTTAACAGCTTCTTCACATAATGTTTTTAAACCTTTAGTGACTAATGGTGTTGTGCCATCAGGTTCATATAGTTGATTGCCATCATCATCTGTTTGGTTTACATCATCTAATGCTTTAGGTGTATTTATATCACCATTATGGTAATAGAAATCATCTTCTCTGTCTGTTTCATTTTCCGATGTAATACCAATAGCATCTTTTTCTGCCTGTGTTGACAATGCTAACCAGTTGCTAGGATATTGATTGCCATTATGAGTAAATGAACCATTAATTACTTTGCCGTTTAGTTTATATGCCATGTTTTATCCTGCTAATGAGTATTTTGCGTGAGTGTCTTTAAAAGCAACAAATGCATAAATTGTGCTACTTCCATTTAAATCTGCTGCTGTGTTTCTAATAGTTACACCATTAGATAGAAAATCTATATCTGCTCCGCTTGTATTCGGTGTGTTTGTTAAATCTAAATAATGAAATGTGTTTCTAGGGTTATGGGTATTTTGACCATTATCCCATACATACCATTGAGTAGTATTGTCTCTAGGTTTAATCCATATCATTGATGGTTTAAAGTTTAATGGAATAAATGTTTGTCCATTATCTGTTCCTGAACCACGATAATAATATATTCTGCCACCATCAAATGAGAAAGAATATAAAATATAATCATCACCACTTGTGTTTGTTAATGCACTTGTTCCAACTGTTGCTACAGTTGCGTTCATTAATGTGTCATTCCATATTGTAGAATCTGTTGTTCTAGCACCTAATGGCATAGGAATGTATCGTGTTACATTGGCAACTCTATGTGCTAATGCCCAATTTTGACTGGTGCTTAAATTTTTCACCATATAAAGATGTGAATATGAAAATGTTGTATTTAGCCCATGTCCAATCGTTGCACCTGCTGTGCCATTACCTGTGTATTTTGCAATACTCATGCCTGTTACTTCTGAAGCTGCACTCACTGTAGAGGTAATTGAACCTTCTGTATTAGACGATGTTGTTCCTTCACCTGCTTTCCAAAAGTATCCTACAAAGTTTTTACCACTTTCATTAACACCAACATCAGTTCCTAATGAAACACCATCACTGTTAAATGAAGTAATTGCATTACTATAATTAGCCGCATTACTACTGTTATTTGTATATAACATGGTATCTGTGCCAGTTGCACCACGCACTGAATCTTGCAGTCGCCAGTATCTTGCAGTAGATAAATTTTTAATTATAACTAAATCAGGTTGAAATTTTAATCCTGTAATGTCTTGACTTGTTCCGTTTCCTGTCCAAGTTTTAATATCATGAGTATCTTTACCTGATGCAATTTCTTGATCTCCAGTAGATACTCTATACCCTTCAACATTATATGAGTTACACTTTTTAAATCCTGATGGTGGTGTATAGTTATATGGCTGTTGTCCAAAATTTATAGCCATATCATAATTACTACCTGACGAAGCATCAGATAAACCAAAAATATTGCCATCATATTCAGATACAACATTAGTAAAGTGTGGGTTAGTGCCATTAGCTGGGTCACCTACACCTGCACCTCCTAAATTACCCCAAGTGCCGTTTACACCCCACCATACTTTATCATTATCTATATCAATAGCCATCATGATGGTATCACCAGTGGTAAATGATGCTGTGCAGTTAGTTGCTCCTGATGTGGTATATACTTGCCCATTTCTATATAACCCTGCACCATAAGCACTTTTAGTGTCTACTCTATAACTATCTGTATATGTTCCTGTAAAATCAATATATCGCTGTATACCAATCATATCTGAATCAGAACCGTTCACGATATATATTTCAATATACCACTTACCGCTTTGCCATGTATGACTAGCTAATTGAGTATGATTGACTCCGCCAGTTGATTGAGCCCTTAAATTACCAAAAGAAGTAGTTGAATTGCTAGACTTCCATAATGGGTGCATAGTAAAAAAATTACCTGTATCTTCATCAACAGGCAAAGGCACATCTTTCATCCAGTCATAAGTGTAACCAGATGTTAAAGAAATACCACTAGGTGTAAAGTCATATTCACTATATCCTTCACCTGTTAAAGATGAACCAGAAGCAACACTTCCTGATTGAGTGAAAGCACCGCCAGTTCCAACATTGGTTGTTTTTGTTGTGCCACCTGCACCATTTAAATATACAGTTGGCGAATTACCACTAGGTAAAGAACCATCACCACCAAGACCAACAGGTTTGCCACCTGATATAAACTTATCTAAATAAGTTGCTGGGTCTAAATATTCTGAATAGTTGACATATATTTGACCCCAATCAGCAGGTGTATTTGGTCCGTAAGGTGCATACAAGTCACCAGCAAATCCACAATAAGGCACAGTGTAATTAACATTATTATTATTGTTAAATGTGTATGAAGACATTGTTTCTTCAACACCATTAATATACACATGAAAATATTCGTTGACTGTATCCCAAGTTGTGTAAATGTGATACCAATCAGTTGTTGATGTTAATGTGCTAGTAGAATTACTAAACAAGATATTACTAAAACTACTATCATATAATCTGACACTAATAGCACCAGAAGAATATCTATAAATAGCTACAGAATCACCAACAGAGTTATCTCTTGAACCCCATACTAAATCCCAAGCATTACCACTATTAGAACTTGGACTAGCGTTATCAAACTTGACCCACATTGATATTGTTCCTTGAGAACCATCTGATACACCTGATAATTGAGAATATCTATAATATCCATTAGTTCCGTCTGTGCTGGCAGATAACATAGTGTATTCAGCTTTATTCTTGCCTATTTCAGTTACACCTAATCCTGAATTATCAGCAAAGTCTAAATGAACACCATTTAATCCATAAGAGCCAGTGTATTCTTTTGGTCTCCATGTATTATAGGTTTCATCATACTCGCCAAAATCATCTGCTGTTAATGCTTGATTGTCAACAATTTTAAAGTCAGCAATATACCCTTCCATAGTATATACACCAGACCCATAACTATAACTTCCTACTGTTCTATCCCAGTTACTGTTAAATCGTGTAACTTGGTTTTGAGGTATTGATGAAACTGTGTTTGTAACAAAATCAGTTTCTCTTTCACCATTAATATACAACCTCATTCTATCTGCCGCAGTGGCATTTGTTGTATCTAATACTGCAACAATATGATACCAAGCAGTTGGGTCACGGAATACTCTAGTGGTTACAAGTTGATAATTAGTTCCACTTACGGTTAATAAGAAATGTAATCTATATGCGTTTGCATCAGCAGAACTTCTTGTAAGCAACGATATTCTATTATTGGCATCACCGCCTTGCTCAAAAATGTAATGATAGTTGTCATGACGAGCATCAGAAAGTTTTACCCAACAAGATATTGTGCCTGTTGTTCTTCCGTTATTTGTATAGCACTTAATACCATCAAAGTTAGCATTTGTGTCATATCTAAATCTTACACTTTGCTCAATGTTGTATTGTGCCTGTTGACCACCTGCTGGTAATACAATCATTAACCTACCCCTAAACTACGACCTTGTTCATACAAGTTTGTGCCATCACTTCTAAATACTAAATAATCTTTAGCACTAGCTGTTGTGGTTAATGTAGGTGCTGTTGCTCCTGTAAATTTAAATACACTGTTCCATGTTGCAGTTCTTGAGCCTGTGCCATCTTGCACAATTTCTAATGCGTAGAATCCACCATTTACTAAATTAGTAGGTGCTGCAAATGTTCTATTACCAGCTAATGTAACTGTAGCCACTTGACCACTATCTGTATCCCAGTTAATTGTTGCACCATCTGTTAATGTTAATGTTGGTGAATATCCTTGACCACCAATGCTTAAATTATTAGAAATAACCAAATCATCATTAGAATCTAATGGAGTAGATTTTTCAGCAGGGAATGTTACAAACACATCACTTGTCCCAGCTAATGTAATAGCACTTCCACTATTAGATGATTCTAATATGGTGTCACGAGATAAAGTTGTGCCTGATGCTGTATAAGTTCCAAGACCTGTTTCCCAGTTGTTTCCACTTACAATAGCGTAGTATGTTGTATTTCCATCACCTATGGCAGAAAATGATTGAAAACCATCTACTGCACCAGCAAGCGTAACTGTGCCTGTTCCTGTGGTTGTAGTTGTTTCTCTTACTCTATCTTTAACGACAAGTGCCATTATTTATCCTTAAGCTAATGTAACTGTTAAGTTGCCTGATGTAATTTTAAAGATGTCACCTGTGTCAATTGTTTTAGATGTATCTAAAGGTGTGTGAAATAACATATTACCAGCAGAAGCAGCATCATGAATAGCCACATGAGTAACTGTTCCCCATGAAGCAGTAGCTGTTGGAAATGTAACATCAGATGTGTTTTGTGTTACACCGTTACTTGGTGCATCAAATGCTGCTGATGTTCTAGCATATGAACCACCTGATACTTCTGTTCCTGAATCAGCATCTGTTGGGTCACTTGTATATAAAGATACATACACCGTTGTAGGTGCAGTAAAATTTGTTGCTCTTAAAGCTGCATTAATAAATGCGTTTTCTAAATAATTACTAAATTCTGCCATTTTAATTTACCTCGTTGAAAGTGTTATAGACATTGGAGAAGATGGATATTCACTATCATCATCAC
>Ga0209929_1000046_pt1 | contig 40002 bp, 52 predicted proteins | sample SalPon2_C_H2O_MG_2_FD_185731 | JGI IMG/M metagenome (GOLD analysis project Ga0209929, IMG submission 185731) | Salt pond water microbial communities from South San Francisco under conditions of wetland restoration - Salt Pond MetaG SF2_C_H2O_MG... ... | reverse complement strand
ATTCAATAGTTGTTGACAACTAAAGATAATCCCCCTATTGTTCTTCTTAACACAACGACATAGAGAGGGGACCTGGGACCTTGCATAAATAGCCCCAGGAAATGAGCGAGAAAAGATACCAAATCCAAGGTGTTCAACTAAATACCTGGAACGAGGCATAAAAGCCCCAGGATACAGCCAAAGATTTGATTATCGGGAAACTTAGATGCTAGAGGAAATGCTAGCTTACCGATAGGCCCAACCATAATAGGAAGGCGACAGATTGACCTCATAAGCGAAAAAATCAAACTATCGTGACCTTTAACCGGGGTGAGATTGCGGGAGATTAACAGACTTTATACCATTACTAGCAGTTCGCATAACTTTTAATCTAGTCTTTTATATATAATCTATTTAAGACTGGTTGTTTAAACGGCCAGTCTTTGAGAGATTATGTAACCTTTTTACATAACTCTAGTCTAAATATAAAACACAAATAGGAGGCAATATGAAGACATTACTACCGGAAAATCCAGTACACGAAGAACACTTACCTTTATTCAAGGGTAATCGTGAAACCTGGTTAAACAAAGTTGCGGACTTTATCTACGACAAAATCAACGAAGAGTTCGTTCCGGTTGTTCCAAGAGAAAATATTAGATTATCCATCGGCTTTATGCCGGGTGGTGTTAAAGGTTCAGCTATCGGTGTATGTCACTATGAAACACACAGCACTGGAAATTATAGAGAAATCTTTATCAAGCCTACATTAGGTGCAAGTAATTTAGCAGAATGTATTGAAACAGCCCAGGTTGTTGCCCACGAGGTAACACACGCAATATTACCATCGGGTACTGGACACAATGCAAAATTCTCTAAAGTTATCAAATCTTATCTAGGTGCAGAGGGTAAGCCAACAGCAACTATTGCTGGACCAAGGTTCACTCTTATGATACAAGACTTTATCCAGGAGTTAGGATACCTTCCACACTCTAAGATGGTAGAAGATACCAAGGGTAAAGGTTCTACTACAGTTGCAGTTCGTTGCACTGGTGCAGAAACTTGCCCTGGTGCTAGCGACAAATCATTAACACAAGGTTGGGGACTTATTGCAAGAGTATCAATCGCAGTATTCAGAAAAGTTGGTGACAACTTCAGATGTATGGCTTGCGGTTCATCCACAGTTGTAGAGTTACCGGAAAACTTACGCAAAGATTATGCCTAAGTATCTAGCTAGAGCTGGCTGTTTAAACAGCCAGCTTTATGGTAGATATCATAAGGATATTTACAAAACTATATAGGAGGCCCAAGTGAGCAAAAGTGACAAAGAAAATGCAAGAATTGCTAGAACAGCAATAGCTAACATATTCAACAACGATGACCTACAAGGAGTTTATGACCTACTCAAAGAGAGATGGGACTTAAACACAAAACAACAGGTAAATCAGTTCAATGAGTTAGACCTTGTAGATGTTAAGTTCAGTGATGGACAAGTGCTTAGAGCTAGAGTAGAAAAAGTTAATAAGAAAACAGTTAGTGTAATCATATTAGAAAAATACCAAGGCACAAAGTATAAAGTATCACCGAAATACTTAACTAAAGTTACAGAAGAAATGCTACAAGAGCAAGCATAATTAGTTAGGACTGGTTGTTTAAACAGCCAGTCTTATAGTAAATATGCAAACACAAATATAAAAGGAGGCACAATATGCAACAGTATATTGTTCAGGCTAGATGTATGTTCAGTGGCTACACCGATGTAGCTAGTGTTCAAGCAGATAGCGCAAAAGATGCAGTAAAGAAATGGAGTGATGACCAATTCAATATTGCAGGAATTATAACGAGTGTGAGATATGGTAAAGTTATTGCTTGCAAACTGGAACATTTTAAGCCAGGCAATGTAAAAGCAGACAACGCACCAGTCAACACAGCAAAGATGGGTAGTGATGAGAGAGCTTATGGTATTCCTTATTCACAAGCTAGTAAGGAGGACAAGAAAGTTGTTAGAGAAATCATAGAGGCAGACAACGAACAGTTCAAGTTCGCCAAAGCTAACAATGTAGAAGTCAACGACACCTACTGGGATGAAGATGACAAACTACAAGTGAGAGATGCTAACGAAGCCCCGCCATTCTAAGATACCTAGCTAGACCAGGTTGTTTAAACAGCCTGGTTTATGGTAAGTATCACAAGGATATTTACAGACACAGTTAAAAGGAGGCAGTGTGATAAATGGTAAAGATATTGTTCAAGTATGGACTAGCGATGGCCGAAATAACAATTCGGTATGGTGCGAAACAAGTGATGGACAATACTACAAAATAAAAGCTAGCGAGTTATTAAAGAGTTTACAAACAGTAGATACTTTTAATACAAAGCTAGCAAGGAAACATACATACTTAGAAATAAGTAGTGAAGATGTGAAACACAATCCAGGTTTTTCATCTATTGATACAGAAGAGTTAGATAGTGCTTGTGAAGTTATGTTCGGCCATTCAGACTGGGAGTTCGTAGCAGACACAGATAAATATATCACTATCAAATTTAATGTAGAAGATACACAAGAGGAGGAAGAATGAGCGACCATTCAAGAGATGACCAACAAAAAGTTGCGGAACAATTCAAAGCAGACTTAGAATTAATCCAAGATTATTTGAGGGTACAAAAAGAACAAGACTTGCGAGAAGAGCAAGACATAGAAGTTAGGTTCTTCAGCGAAGTCTTCTGTGATATGAAGGTGACTAGCAGAGTTCAACAAGAATTTGAAATCAGAGAAGAAAACCTTCATTGCAATCACTATGGATGCGAGGAGATGCTATCAATAGAAGTTCATTCAAGTGATGGACAGATAGGAATAGATAACATTACCTGGAATTGGGATGATGCAAAAGATGAAATGATACCAGTATTCGGTGCGGAAATTATTTACCTGGACCGAAGTAGATTAGCAGAAGGCAATGTTGTAAGGGGTATGGTGTACAAGACTATCAAGGAGATAGACATACCATTCAAGCGAGCCTGGTTAGAAGACACCAACTTGCAAGCAGTATTGGACTATCTAAAGAGCGGAGAGTTCCTTACCTGGATGCGACTACTAAGCGACACAACACACAAAGTACCAATCAACTAATCGCCCAATAGGGTAAGACATTCTAGGGTTGGGTGCCTCCGGCCCTAGCTTGTCTAGTTGTTTAAACAGGAGGCAAAACTTAAACAGTTATTGACAATAATTCAATAGCCGTATAAGATAGTATAAAAAAAATAATAGAAGGAGGAATAATGTTAAGTATTCAAGGATTAATAATTATGTTTATGTTCGGGGTGGCTGTGACACTAACCATATCAGCAATGTGGTTGTTGTATGCCGAATATAGAATAACAAAAGAAGAAATCAAAAGAGCAAATAAGGAAAGATTATCTATAGAATTTATGGATGATTTTTTTAAAAGAAATGGAGATGATGATGAAGGACAATCCTAAAGTAATATCTATTTGTACGAAGTTCAATCTAAAAACATCCACCCAAGGTGATGTTAAGTGGATTATGTTCGACAACAAAGAAGAAGCTATAGAAAAACAAACCACTGGTGAGCTAAATGAGCCAACAGTTTTACAACACTTTGATATTGTTGGTAAGACAGACCAAGGATTTGTTTTAAAACTACAAGAAGGAATAGAAATAAAAGCAGTAGAGGTTAAAGAAAACCCTATTGATGAACACGACTTATACCAAGATAGGCAAGAGTATAGAGCGAGAATGAATGAGGATGGAGGATGATAGAGCAAGAAGTACTAGAGTTAGAAATATTACTGCGTAAATTACAAGGTAGATTAAACGCAGTTAATACAGCTTTAGTAAACACAAATAGAAAAAGTGATGTGAGTACTTTGATACACACGCAAGAAAAACTTCACTCCAATATAAAAGTAGCAGAATTAGAAATCGATATTGCTAAAAAACAAATAGAGATAGACAACATATTAAAACAATATGAAGTGGAAGGAAGTAATAAATAAAATAGTTAATCAATACTTGTTTAATATTCAACAGGTGTTAACATAATGTTATGAAATACATTGTAAAATGTGTAAGTTTATTAGACAACAGCACTATGCAATGGGAGTTTAACGACTTAGGTAGAGCTAAGGAACAAATAAGACACCTTCAAGACCTAGGTGCAAACACTCAGTTGATAAACTTATACGAAACAATAACAGTCTAACGACTAGAAAGAGGTGGAGTATGGCCCAAGGCCTTAACTTTAAAGACCCTAAAACAATTAGAAATTGGAGTATTAATTTAGCTAACGCTTGTGGTGGTGCAGAAGTAAGACCCGCAGGCCCAAGATTAAACAAACCAAATCCAGTATTAGCCAACGCATTACTGGAACAATTCGCACAAGCATATAACGCATTAGTAAAGGAAGGAACAGAAGATGCCGGAGAGCAAGAAGAAGAGTAAAGTTCTAACACTAGAAGTTCTAGTAGAAGATGAAACTTTATATCAAAGAACAGCAGAACAACGACAAAATTTTCTAGTCGGATACATAAGCAGTATCCCTGGATGCACAGTTGTAGATGCAAAAGTAGAAGATGCGGAGGTGATTAGCATTGACAACAAAAGAACAGTTGATGGCGATAAATAATCTTCGTGGAATACAACACGAACTAAACAGATTAGACACGCAAAAGAACATTAACTTAGAAGTAAGAAAAAATTATATTGCTAGTTGTTTAAACAGTGGCGTAAAAGTCAAGCAGGTTGCTGACATTTTAGGTATTAGTTTAGCAAGAGTATATAAGATTATGGAAGAGGTGAAGGTAAATGCCTAAGCCAATACAAAAGAACCCAGCATATAAAGTGTTCGGTAAAGGTTACGCTTGCCGACACCACAAGAAACACAATATAAATTGCAAACCATATAAGAAATGGGATACGAACTATTGTGACTTTGAAACTTGGTGGGAGTTTTGTATGAAGAGTAAAAACGCAAAGAAAAACTTTTTACGATATCGTAAAGAAGTTGGAATAAGGAGATAAGAATGGATGAAAAAATCCTAAAAGCACTGATAAAGAATTTCTCTAAGGATGTAGTTAAAGATGCACCTAAAGGAAAATTCGGTAAGTATGTTCCGCATCACATTGTGACACAGCGGTTAGTAGATGTAATCCCTGGAGGTTATGACTTCACATACGAAGAAGTAAGAGGCAAAGATAATGCGATAGTCGGGGCCAAGTGCAGACTATACATTAAAGCAACAGACCAAACTATAGAAGAAGTAGGTGATGTTGATAAGCACGCACTGGAGAGAAACACTGAAAGTGAGATATTAAAACTTGCAGTTAGTGATGGTATCAAAAGATGTGCGATGAGAATAGGCCTTGGACTAGAGCTATGGACCGGTGGAGTTACTGAAGAAGAGTTCTATGCACAAGGTGATGCACCAGTGCAAGAACCTAAAGCAGAACCAAAGCCAAAGCCAACACCTAAACCTAAGACTGAAGAGAAGTTCTTAGATGAGGACCCAGCAGATATGCTTAACAGATTACGCAGTGCCTTAGAGTTTCACGAGGCTGACAAAGCAGTAAGAAAACATATTAAGGACAAGGCTTGGGCTGACTGGAAGAAGGCCGATAACAAACTTGACATAGGTGAATGGAATGAGCAAGACTTTAATAACTTTATGGACTTGTTCGTGCAATACCAGGAGGCTGAGAAACAACAAGATGACACTGAACTTGTTAAAGAAGTATTCGGTGAAGTTGAAGAGAAGGTTGTTAGAAAATGCCCTAAGTGTGACAAGGCTGACAACATTGCAGACAATAGAGAGAAGAAGGCTAACGCACCGGAAGGTAGCGGTATAAAAAGAATACCGGATTTTAGTTGTGAAACTAATGACCCAAAGTGGAGGCCGGATGCTAACGGATGTGGTTGGGGAGGATACATCGGTGGTAGTGGTGACAAGGAAGTTCCCGAAGGATGGGCCTAGAAAACCCATCCATCTCTATCGGTAAGCTAAAGGATAAGTTAAAAAAGAAATACCCCAATCATAACTTTGACATAGCATCTTTACCGGATACTAAGTGTAGGTTCCCTCATAGATGTAGGCAAGGACAACCAGTTTATTATGACAAAGATGAAAACTATTTTTGTGCAGTAATGGACAAGGTTGTGACTGACTTAGGTTCTATGAAAAATGAATTACAAGGATGCAACGCATACCTGGTAGAACTTACACAAAGAAAACAAGAGGAGAAGAAAAGAGATGGTAATACCCCTATTTTTTAAATGGATATTACCCCTATGTATCTATCCAGTTGGAGAGATGCCTAGTGATATAAACCTCTACGCCACTTGTTTAAACAATGTAGAGAAGATAGAAAATGTAATTGAGTGGGAACCTCTTATAAGCAAACACTTTAAAGAAGAAGATGTTTCGGAGGTTCTCACCATTATATTCTGTGAAAGTTCGGGCCGTGCTGATGCGGTCAATGACAACACAAATGGAACTAGAGATGTAGGACTGTTTCAATTCAATGATGATACCTGGAACTGGCTTACACCCAAACTAAAGATTACTAGCCCAAGGACTGACCCAGTTATATCTACTAAGGTAGCATCCTGGTTATGGTATAACGATGGTAAGCACCATTGGAATAGTAGCGGACAATGTTGGAGGAACGATGCCGAAGAATAAAGACTACGACATAAACACACAAAAGTTTCACGATGACCTTAAAAAAGGTGAAGAGATGGAGGAACTATTTAAAGAGTTTATGTTAGGTAAAAACATAGAAGTAAAAAGCGAGAGGCATATATGGGAGAACACACGAAACCATTTCGTTGAGTATGCTTATAAGCCTATCGGTAAAGATGAGTGGGAACGCAGTGGTATAGCGGCTACCAAATCCGAATACTGGTGTGTATTTCTTGTTGATGAGTTAGAAAATCCTGTCATTGCTTATATTGTTAGAGTTGCTGACCTTAAAAAAATAGTAAGTAAATATCTACAATCCAAAAGGGATGTGGTCGGTGGCGATGGTAATAGAAGTAAAGGAGTATTGGTGCCCATTGATGAGATAGCAGGTCTAGCCTTTAAAAGCTAGGCCTGGCCTACCTGTTTAAACAATGACTGGAAAGCTAGGACCCCTGTCGTTTATTAATAATGTAAGAACCCCTGGATGTGACCACAACCCTGTTCTTTGTGTAAAGTCTATACTCTTATCTATAGATGGACATTGAAACCAGTGTCTATCACCTTGTGTCTTAGCACGAAAATGATGGTAATGGCCTGTGACTAATATCTTCGCATCACCCGATGGTAAGAACCCATACATCTGACCCTTCCACCAGTTCTCTATTTTGTTTTCTGCATTCCCACTGCCCGAACTCATATGGCCGTGAGTAAAAGCACAAGGCACACCTTTTATATCTAAGTTTAAGTGATAACCCTCCGGAACTATTACCTCTACCTTCTTATATCTCTCCGGATTAGCTTTAAATATCTCATCCATTATTTGTATATGCATAGTATCACTGTTATCTAAACGATTAGATAGCACTTGACCCTTAGAACTTCTTGTCATTTCTCCGTGATTGCCTGGAACACCAGTAAGAACTATCTTATCTGCGTGAGGTAAGAAGTTTTCTACTGCTTTGAATATCATTGCCCTGGCTAATGCGTATTGTTCTAAGAGATTGAGAGAAACATTGTGTGGTTGACTGTCGTAAAAGAATTTACTGCACCCTTCTGTGAGGTCACCCATTCCTATTAAGTAAATCTCATCTATCTTCATACCCATTTTTCTGTAGTTCTTTAGTAGTTGCAACCCATCTTGTAAAGCAACATCAAATCTTTTGACTGTGTTTTCTACACCATAGTCATCTTTACCTAATTGGAAGTCGGCAAGGAAAAAGCAGAATGCAGTGTCACCCTTAAAGATATTATGCTTCGGTAGTGGTGGCTTCTTAACTGCTTGTTTAAACAATTCCTTGTAATACTTATCTCTTGATAAATTTTTTCTACGAATTGTACCTTTGAATGCATAAAATGTTTCAACCCTACCACCTTTAAGTTGTGCATTCCAGGAAGATACTTTTAAGATACCATCTATCTCATACTCTTTAGGATTAAATCCCCACTTCTTTAGTATGTTGTCGTAGTTATTGTGGTAGTTCTTATCAGTAGTGACTTCTGTTATTTCACCCCTGTTTGTTTCGTGATTAAATTCAGCGTTAGGTTTCCATCCGGCTTTGTAAAAGTTATTACTATTCTCTACCGGTATCCCCTTCTCTTGTTTCTTTTTAGGCAAGTTCCACCTCCAGTTTTCTTGCTTGTTTAAACAAGTATATAACAGATATTGAAAAACACTGGTATTTAAATTAAATTATTTAGATACTTTAGTTGCTGGTTTTTTACCTATTTGTTTCTTAGCGAACTCTTTAACTACAACTAATGCAGCCGCACCACCGGATAAGGCGGCAAGCTGAAGAGCATCAGCATCAACACCAACTAATGGTGCTACTGTAAGTGCTGATATAAAGGCCTCAACGAATGTCCAAATAGTTTTTTCCAAAACTTCTTTATATTCTTTCATCTTATTAGATTTCCTAACTTTAATTTATTTTCTATGTTCTCTAGTTTAGCAATAATTATAGCAAGTTTTTTATCTGTGTTCATCTTAGTAGTTGCTTGACTTGTTTTTTGTGAAGAAGTGTGTTCAATAATCCACTGCCTCCAGGCATCACCAGGGCAAGCTGTTTGTTTAAACGATGAGTGAGGTCTTAGTTCTCCACCGACTTGTTCGTATAGCCACTCAATAGATTTAATAGCTTTATCTGAAGGTTTGTCGGTAGGTTCTGCACCACCAAGCCAACACACAGCAACATAATGCTTGTTATTGTAGTTAATCTCTTGCCTATTGTTACCACCTTGGGCCGCACTTCTGTTACCAAATCCTCTGCCTTCATAAATCTGTCCTGTATCTCCTACTAAAAAGTTGTATGCTACATCATTCCAACCTCTATCTACTTGATGTAGTCTTTGTATTGTCTTACACTGGTCCATCTCTGCTTGATTACCTACTGCTTTAGGATAAGCAGACCAATGGATTACCAGTCCTTTGATATCTCCTAGCTTACTAAACTTAGTCTTGTTAGGTTTAGCACCCCAGCTATCTCTTCTTATTATTTCCACAGTTATCACTTCCACCTTTGCAGTTACACAACTGCACAAATGAACCATCTTCTTTTACTTCTACTTTACACATAGTTATATTCTAGCCACCCATTTTAAATAACAGTTCAGTAAAGTTACTTTCTAACATATCAAGTTCACTATTCATCTCTAATACCATAGCATCACAAGCGTTTTGATGTGATTTAATTTCTTCTATGGAGTTGAATACCCAACCAAATGCACTAAGCAAAGCTGTTATAACTATTGGTGCTAGTGTCTTTGTGTCTATCTTTAATGTTGACATTATATTTTACAACTATCTCCACAATCATCTGTAAATTCTTGTGATGTATCTACGAATATAGGATTATCTGTAAACATATCTTCAGGTAACTGAAATGTTTCTATATGTAACTCACTCATTTTTCCCATTGTTTACATTACAATCGCTGCAACAACTCCACCAAGTGCTACAAGTAGCGTTAATACTTTATAAAATTCTGCTTTGTCTAACTTTTGGTCCAACTTCTCTTCAATCTTTTCAAGTTTCTCAAATATCATTTGATTTAATTCCTTCTGTGTATATCCGTTACTTGATTTTGAAGTGGCCATTATGGAAGGTCATCCTCCGACATATAAATGTCATCACTCCAGGTATATGCCTTATTAAAATAATTACGATTTTCCCAGTCGTATTCACTTATTCTTTTAAGATATCCCATAATATCTTTTAAAAAAATTCCTAATAAAAATCCTATGATGTAATCCATAAATAAGATTATACCACTTAATAGTTACGATTGCGATTATACCCGTAATCAAATACTGAAGTTAATTCTAACCTAGACTTCCTATGTCTTGACCACCAGTATTTATTCATAGCCCATATTCTTTGTTTGGTTTTATCCCTCTTGTAAGGTATGTACATACAAAGAGGTTGTCCTTGCTTGATAATTACTTCTTGTTTAAACAACATAACCTGTTGATTGTTTTCGTGGTGCTGGTCTGAATATATAATTCCAGGCAATACTTCCCAGTCGGGATTGAAATGATAATACATAGGCAACTGCATAACACTCCATCCTGGAGGTGTAAAGGTTAGCCAGGGTGATATCGCTTTAAAAATACCATAGTTATTTTTGGGTATATGATTACTAAATTGTCCATCTCCGTGTATCTCCCAGGTAAATAAACTATTTGCAGTTTCCCAATGGTACTCATCACCATCTCTTGTTAGCTTGCTATCACACCACATAGGTATAACATAAGCTAGTTTAAACAAATCAACGAAGCTAGGGCATTGTTTAGCTGTCTTACCTCCGTTCATTTTTGCTGGTAACTGGCTAAACCAAGGAGGTAGATACTCCATTGCAGGTTTAGGTTTGCATATCTCAATGTTTTCTAATTCCGGAACTGCTGATACAAAATCTATCTTAGGTTTCATTGTTATCCATTACAAAGTTAATAACAACTCTAGCTTTTTCATCTGTTTGTGTAACGCCATAGTGTAGTATGTTACCGCTAAATATTATTAATTGATTACCTTCACTAGGAACTTCCTGGTATATTCCTTTATCCGGGTCATCAAATACTGTCATACCATTATTTTTATTTACTTGATACACACAAGTTATGTAATCATCTACATCCCATAAGTCTTGGTGGGCCCCGTGCTTAACAGCTTTACCTTGATTAGTAGATAGGTTAGCTTTACATCTATACACTTGTTTAAATGGTTGTTCTTTGTGTATGAATTTATACATATCATTAACAAGTGGGAACCAGTCGCTTGTAACTTCTACTGCATTGTTAAACAAATGTACAAATATAAATTTGTCATCGGGTTCTATACCACCTTCTTCTTCTAATGTTCTAGGATTGTAATACCAAGGGAAATTGTTACTTAACATATCGTTTAATATTGCATCGTGATATTCTTTGGGAAGGAAATCATTAATTATTTTTATCATATTCTTTATGCACCTTTCGTAGTGAATTTTTATGTACTGACAAAACAGTAACACCTTCTTCGTGATGCTTTGCTTCATCTTCTGCTGTAGCTTTTCTAACAACAAACTCTGTTTCTTCATCCAATGGTACTATCTGAACGTGTATCAATGGGTCGCCTTGTAAAATCTGTACGCTTTCTCCTACTTGCAATGGAGGATTTATTTCAAATGGAAAATTAACACTACCATATACATCACTTCTAACAAGACCAGGCAATAATCTAATCCTTCTATCTTCTGTCCAAAACGGGTCTGAATATAATACTCCCCATCCTTTAGATGTATAAACTCTCCAAGGGCTATGTAGTTTTAATATACCACCACTTGCTAATTGTTCTACAGGAACACCATCTACTTGATACGATTGATGCATACCTATAATTTCATTTGATGGAAAAAAACTTTCTATACCTTGTTGTACTCTTGGTCCTGAGTGTTCTTGTACTATATTAATCCACGACCAAGCAGGAATAATATATCCCGTAGATAGTATATCTTGTATAGCAGGGCAACCTTTTGCATTGTCTTTCAAATGTAAGTCAGTTGGGTCCACCGGATGATGTTTTAATTTTTTATACCATTCGGGTAAGAACTTATTTGCTGGTACTGGTTGTGCTAGATTAGTTACATAATTGTGTGCAGGTTTAACAGGTACAAATTCTATTTTAGGCTTTTCCATATATACCTTCTTCGTGTATTTTTTTATACATACCTAATCCATTTAGATTTTGAAACCAAGAATGTAACAACCATCCACCACCAGTAAAACCTAACTCATAATTATCTTTACGCCAGTCAAACTGTTCGCTATGTATTATGTTCTTCCATATATTTTCACTCGCATTGTTTAAACAAGCAGTGCCTTGTTCTTCTGCATACTTCCAAAATGGTGTATCCCATTTACTACCTGCTGCATAATGCACCATAATAATTACTTCAGCCTCTTGTAACCAGTTGTCATATAACTGTTGCGAGTGAAATGGTCTTTGTCCTTTATGCAACCAGTCATAACTATGCCTATTTACTTTATCTATCATCTCTATAGTTGTAGCCTCTAATGGTTCCAGGAAAAAAGATGCGTTGCCGTTGTATGCGAATTTTCTATTACCATCTAATATTAGGTAATTATCTTTACGCCAATAGTTTTTAAAAGAAAAACTATTTACATCAGAACTTAACTCTACTTCTAACTCATTAGATAGTTCTTCTAAATCTTTTGCTATCTCTTCCTCTGTGTTAAATGTGTTGTTGTACAAATAACCTAAAGATAATCTGTTAGCTAATGGTATTCCAAATACCCAGCCGTATGGTCTAGCTATACATAATGTGTAATCTATTGATGGATTATCCCAATACACTTGTTGTACATAAACTGAATTAACTGATATGTATTGTGGTATGTGGAACTCATCGTTTAATTCTTTAGGTGAACCGCTACAGTCCATAATTAAATCTGCATCTATATCTTTAGGATTGACTTTTTTATCTATGTAATTAATGTTGGGCCTTGTACTTAACTGGTCTTTTACAAACTCTTGTAACTTTAAAGCATTAAAATGCAATGACATATAAGGCATATGAAACTCGTGTAAGTAATCGTATGCATTATATTTTTGCTTACCCCAATTAATGTAATGTATTGCTCTTTTATAATTACCATCAATGATTGGTAAGTTAGCATAACTAAAATCAAATGCATCTTTTAACAATAAAGGTAAGGATAACTGCGAACCTTCACCTACTGCTGCCTCTTGTACAGAACTATCGTAATAAATATCTATATCATAATTAGACCAAGCAGAAAAATGCATTGCAGATATAGCACCTGCTGTTCCTTTACCTACTATTGCTATTTTATTTGATGACATTTAGATAACTCCTTGTATGGAAATCTTTTTTTAATCCTACTGTATAGTTTAGTAACACCTTTGTAATAATCAGCTAGTCTATAATTTGCTAAGAATGCTCTCCATATTGCATCGTTAGGTATTATGTGTATTAACTCTACTGGTCTATTAAACAACACATACATTAAAGGTTCTCCTTTTTTAATTGTTTGTTGTTTAGGATTTACTAATGTAAAGTTTAATATCTTACATTGAAACTTTATATTTAATAATCCTTCTGCGAAATCTTTGTGCTTACTTAGTAAATACATTTGTATGTCACTTTCAGATAAAAATACATAAGGCATTTCTGCTGTGAATTGTCCTTCATATTCATCTATAACTATGTCTTGTGGTGCGTGTAATGTAAATCGTTGTTTATCTAATGCTGTAGTTTGTGGGCAACCTATGTTTTGATTGTAAGGTTGTGGGTCATCAAAGATATGACTAGGTGGTAATTCGGGAAGGTCCGCTAAGAACCAATATACTTTATCCACCATTCGGTAATTTATCGGCAGGTATATCTGAACCTGCTGACATCTCCACCCAATTACCTAAATCTTCATCCCAATAATAACTCTTTGGTGCAAGTGCATCATCGCTCTCTGTACCATCAAACATTAATGAACCAGCATCTTGCGGAAACGGAACTGGTGGTTCATATTCTCTTGTAGTTTCATTTAATGTCCAACTAGGAAACAAATGTGGTCCATTAAATTCTTCTGTTTCTGTATTCCAAACCCATCCAATTCCTGGTTTGTATCCTAAATCATCAGCAATAACTTTTAAATTTTTTGTTGGCCATAGTGCTTGTGCATCTTCTAAACTATCTGCAATAGCAATATTTTCTATTGTGCCTCCAGGGCTAACCCACGCAATTATCATTACAATGCATCCTTTAAATATTGAATATAGGCTTTACCGGAACCACCATCTCCACCGGAATGATTGTTACCACCGCCACCTCCACCGGAACCGGAGTTAACAACACCATTTCCACCTGGTGAGTTATTAGAGTTTCCGCCTACACCACCACCATATAGGTTACCCGAAGAACCTTGTGCACCCCAGGCACCTCCTCCACCACCACCACCGGAATGATAGTAAGTAGAACCATAGTCAGTAGAAGTTCTGTTAAAATATCCACCTATTTCTCCACGATTAACGTGTTGTGCATTGTTATGGGCACCACCGGAACGACCATTACCTGTTCCTTTTTCTCCACCGGAAGTTACAGTTACTTTAGTAGAACCGGAACCTGTACTAGAGTTGTTACCTACTTGTCCACCCCAACCACAACAAGCACCGCCACCACCACCGCCACCTGCAGCAATGTTACCAATACTAGATTGACCACCTCTTTGGCCGGAGTTGTTTGCGTTGTTACCACCATTACCAATAGTTACAGTAATGTTATTACCAGGTTGTACACTAAGAAATCCAAAACCATCTACATAACCGGCACCACCACCGCCACCACCTTGATGATTTCCTGGTCCTCCTCCACCACCTACTACTAACATTTCAAAATAGTTAGAGCCAAGTGGTTTAGAAAATGAAGAACTAGATGTATATGTATGTGTTTGCGTAACAAAACCTAAACTTTTTTTAGATTTTCTACCCAAACCAACTGCTTGTGCAGTTGCTCTGTAAACTCCCATTTATACTCCTATGTAATCTCTACGCCATATACATTAAAAGCTAAGTTTGTGTCTGAAGCATATATAGTTATTACATCTGTTGCACCTAAAGTAATACCCAAAGTTAAAGCAACTGTATCGTTTGCAGGAATAGTAGTGTCATAAGCAATGTAATGTGAATTGTCTATGGATGCACCACCATCTCTAACTGCAATACGATAAGTATTTGCTGAACCCTCTAAGTTTGCAACTGTTATTGTTGAAACTATTACCTGCGTATCTGCACCAACAGTTAAAATATCTGTATTAGTAGTAGCAGCAGGGTTACTTTGTGCAAGTATTTTATACTCATTCGCCATTTAATTATCTCCTATAATTGTGTGAGCAATAATTGTTGTTGCTCAAACTCTTGTACTATAACCCAGTGACATCTATTGTCCGGATTATCTGTAGCTATACCTATATTAGCACCAAAAAATCTTGTTACAAGGAAAGCGAGGTTTTCATCATATGGTTCATCACTCCCACTAAACGCAAATCTTGTTGCACCTAAAGGCATTTTATAGCCCAGTTAATAGGATAACTTGTTCTTCGGAATTTGCAAAACCAACTGCTTCTACCCAATGAACACTGTTACTAGGTTGTTGTAAAGCATTAGTTCCTGTAAAAATTCTATATGTTGTAAATAATAATGTTGCATCAAATCCACTAGCATCAGGTAATAAATCTATATCTTCATCTATTGGTAAGTTACCAATAGTATCAATACCTAAACTTCCACCTTCTTTTAGCATTAGTAACATACTCATTGTTTAAACAAAGGCCTGTAATGCGTTTATATATAAATCACCTTCATATGTTAATACACCTACTATATCTATTCCCGATGCAGTTTGTGCATAAACATTACCATTAGCGTGCTTAGGTGTTTTAGATACGCCATCTATTTCCCAGGATAATGCTGCTGTTCCTGTAGTATTTTTCAGAATAAATGTTGCATTTTCTAATAATGAACTATCAACATTTGTTAAGTTTAATGTTACTGTTCCTTGTATGTCTGCTTCAAATACATTGTGTGCCTCTAAATCACAATCTGTAGTACCAGTAGTTAAAGCACCAAGGTCCGAAACCTTCTCTTCAAAACCTGCAAGTTTAGGTTGTGTAAGTTCGTTACCATCAAAATCTACAGTACCAGTCATAGTTCCACCGGATTTAGGAAGTGCTGCGTTTGCAGTTGTTTGTGCATTTGTTGATAAAGTTTGTGCATCACTAATATGTTCGGCTAATACAGCAAGTCTTACTATTGTACCTACTTGGTGTGTTGGTAAACTTGCGTGCCTACCTTCTAAATCTCTTGTTATAGCAGTAAAAGAAGTACCCGAAGATGCAGTTACAGATACAACTTCTCTGTTAGCAGAGTTATCCGGGTCCATAACTAAATATATAGGGCTACTAACTGATGCATTAATTACAGTAGTACCATCTGTTGTTGGTGCTGTAACTACTGTTGTACTAGCAGGAGTAGCACCTGTTAGTATTGATGCTAAGGTGCTTTCATAAAAGTTTACTATTTGACTTGTAGCCATTATCCTCCGTATCTCATTATACCAAATGCTGCAATACCTGGAACGTGTACAGAAGTTACATCTGTCAATGTAGGCTGTCTAGTTCCACGCACTGTAATGATAGCATAAGTAGTATCGCTACCTAAGTTATTGTTAGATATAACTGGATAGCTTATTTGTTCTACCACACCACGAATAATTTCTCGTGGTTGAAATATTTCTAATGTAACACTGTCACCTTCTTTAGAACGAAGTGCAGAATATAATTCATCTCCTAATCCTTTTACAGTTATAGGTTTTCTGCCGGGCCTTTCAACTCTATCGCTTATATTTATAGGTATTTGTGCAACTACAAGTTCCGGTCTAGCTAATGCACGAAACTGTACTGATTTAACTTTAGGTGTATTGATACCATCACTTGATTTTAAAACTACTTTACCAATAATATATCTTGATACTTCTGCTATTTGTTTTTCAATATCACCTGTACCGGATATTTGTTCAAAGGCACTTGTGTATGTAGCAGCAGTAGGAGTATCTAAATCTTCAAACTTTGTAGAATATTGCAACTCAACGCTTGTGTTAGTTGCTAAGTTAGTAGTAGATATTTCTGCACCAACAAATTGTTTATTTTCTGCAGTAAAAAAATCTGCAGCAGATAACACTAAATAACCTTCACTCATATGTGTAGAGGTTTCTCTATATATATCAGCACCGGCTACTACTGCTAAAAATTTACCACCTGCGTTAGATATACCAGTAACAAATCCACCTTCACCCAATTCTAAATCTCTAGCTAGACCTGCAGTTGGTAAGTAATATCTCCATAAATAACTTTCATTAGTATCTTCCTGGATACCACAATATACACTATCTCTTGATACGAACATATGTTTTGGTGTTGTGTCTATACCATCAATAACCCATTCTTTTATTAATTGCCTACCAGTTAAGACATACAAATCATCTGCTACTGATAGTTGAGCACGATACATCCTACCTACATCACGACTAAATTCTTTAGTACCAAAAAATACTTGACCTTCTGCAGCTGCAATAGAATGTATTTCTTCATACGGAATATTTGTTTGCCCTTTAAGTCCGAATGTACCTTCTACTTCTTTACAAGAATATATATCACCATTTGTACTTGCTACTAACACTACAGCACCGGCATCAATTACTTGTGAAACGTGGTGACTATCTTCAAATTTAATTATTTCATCATCAACTGCTAAATCAGATGCTGACCAAGTTTTATTAAATGGGCTTACAGCGTAAACTCTCTCTATTACACCATCATCTGCAGATATAAATAACTGTCCTTTTTGAAACCACACACCAGTAAGTCCTCCATTGCTATCCCAGTGTGTATTCTCTTTGGTCCAGGTAGTACCATCATATTTTATTAACTCTGAATTAGATACACTATTTGCTGTTGTTGCATAAATGTGGTCACCTACTGATGCAATACCTGTAATATTATAGTTTATAGTAAAACCTGGTGAAACTGATGACCAAGATACTCCATCATTTGTAGATTGATATATTGTAGTACTATCTGTCACATACAAATCACCATTGGTTGTTCTTGCTAAATAGTTATTTGTATTTGAAAAATTAATACTTTTTGTTTCTGTTGTAAATAATAAATGAATATTATAAGCTACTTCATCATCTCCGTGAAAAACATCTACTCCTTTACTATCCCAAAATCTATTTGGGTCATTAGGTTTTGCATCTGCTCTATGTGCAGTATCAAGTCCTTGTCCTCCTGTAAAATTATTTCTTGAATATATACGACCTAAGTTAGAAGTAAAATCTTCAGCATTTTGTTTTACATTAACCTGTTGTTCTTGTACATCAGAAGATTGTATTGTCATTTGTCTATCCGGGGATGTAGCAGTTCTTAAATATATATCATCAATTTGTATGTCGTATCCGTATCGTTTTGGATTTCTTAAATTGGAAGTGCTTGATACTCTAGGCATTATGCACTCGGATATACAACACTATTTATTGTTACTGGTTCCGGGTATCTTGCTCTAAGGTCCTTTCGTGCTTGTTGAATAAGCAACTGTTGGTATTGTAATAATGAATTTCTTACAGAGTTTGAACTTCCTATAGGAACACTAGCTGTTTGTAATTGTTCTGTAATAAAACTTGCATCCATTGTAGATATATCTTTACCTGCTATTAATTGTGCAGCAACACCAGCCATAATAATTGGTTCATATTCACTTTCTAATCCTATTGAAGCAAGTGTTGTATCTTCATCTGTTACTTGTCCAAACTTTTTCTTAAATGTAACGTGAACATTTATACCAGTATTTATTCCAAAAAACTGTACAACTTTACCGGAGGCAGTTACAGATGTGGGTACATCTATTAACTCTACAGATACACCCCTAAACTGTACTGATGTTTCATTGCCCGATGCAAGTGTTGTAAATTGTGATACCGCTTTTAAAGGTGCAACAATTAAGTTGTCATCTCCACCAGTTAAAGCAACATATCCAGTAGCAGAAGTTAATGTTTGTTCTTCAACTGCGTAAATTGTAGGATATAAATTTTCTATTTGGTCTGTAACAGCATCATAAACTGCTTTCCTGGTATAAGATGGTGCTATTTTTATAATATCACCTGCACTATGTGCTGCTGCAGTAGTACCTCTTTGTCCTCTCTTGACTGTTATTTCGTTTGATACTGTATTTAATGCAGTAGAGAACATAATCTCCTGGCCAATTTCTATAATTGCACCAGCATCTAAAGCATCTTCTTCTTCAACACTTAACAAGTCACCATCATAAGCAACAGTAGTTGCATCAATAGCAACACCTCCTGTTAAATATGAATAGCTATTAACTTTATCGGGTGTATCTAGGTACTCTCTAAATGTCCTATCTACTAGACCTCTTATATCACTACTCATTTTCTACCTTATGCTGAATGAAATACTAATTTAATTTCTCTATCAGCTGCTTCTGCGGAACCGGATACAACTTTAATTGCACCTACTCCAGCCCATCCACTAGGGTCCACACGAACTTGTTTGTCTGCTGATACTGTATAAGACACATCTGTTCCATCAGTTTCAGTTAAGACTTTAAAGTTTCCGTTGGAGTTAGTATTACTTACTTGAAATGTAATAGCTGTTCCTGTCATTGCTGCTGGGAAGATAATTCCTGATAACAATAAACCATCAGTATCCACTGCTGTAGATACAGTTGTGCTTTCGCTTATGTCTATTGTTACTGCTTTTGTTTTGTATAAACTTTTACCTGCTACCGGCATTCTTTCTCCTAAATCTTATTTTATATTTTAACACAAGAAGTGGGTGGAGGTGGAGTTCCACCCAAATCTTGTAAATTTTATCTTTAGCTTACGCCATTGATAACAGCGTGATATTCCGCTGGTCCTTTTTCAAGACCAATTTCCATATAAACACGCTTTGATACTGCTGCTGCATCATCATTGTCTGTATCTTCTACGAATACACCACCTTTACCAGGGATGTTTAAGAAGCATACATCAAGATATGCAAGGTCCAATACGAATGCTTGGTCAGAAGGAACGAACTCGTTCACTGCTAATCCAATATTTCCGAATGGTGTAACGATAGTATCAATGTTGATACCAGCTACATTTCTATCTCTTGGTAAGATAGCCATTTGGTTAGAACCACTCTTAACAAGGTTTTGGTTCAAGTCTAAGATTGAACCTGGTCTTGCGAAGAGCACTACATTTTGCATTGGTGCACCGGCATCATACATTAATTTCAATGTTTCTGCGATTGCATCAAAGTCAAGACCTTGTGCTGAACCGGTTCCATTACCGGCATCATCGTGTGCGTATGCTGATGAACCATTTCCTGTGGCTACCCATTCAGCGATGCCTCGCATCTCTCTTGGGTTTCCATCTGTTCCATCATTGAAGGTAGCATTGAAAAATTCATATTCAACTTCTCTTGCTATCTTTGAAAGTAACTCTTCTAATTGAAAAGCCATTTCATCATTAATTGGGTTTGAACCTTCAAAAGCTGCTGTTCCTGTTTCCATAGCTTGTGAGTTCAAGTATCCTGTGGATGCTAATGCGGAATAGGTGAGTTTAACACCTTGGTTCCAAATTTGCACACAGTCAATAGATGAACTTCTGCTTCTACCAAAGTAAGCAGGGTTACCACCTTCAGCAACGGCTGTGTAGCCGGATACTGCTGGTGTATCTACTTTTTGGGTTTGGAAAACTGGAGAGTTAAGAAGTTTACCACCTGTTAAACCACCAACCATTGATAGTAAAGGTGTTCTTCTTGCACCAACTTTGAATAGTTCACCTGTAAAGTTATTGATTTCGCTTACTGAAATCGGGTCGGGTGAGCCTATTGCGGCCATTTTAATCTCCTAAATTTCTTGTTTAGGAGGCTTATTCTCCTAAACTACTTTTTGTCCAACTCGTTAAGAGCCTTCATTTTAGAAGCTATGCTATCTCGCACCCTACCAGTTTCTTGTGCTTGTGCAATTTGGTCCCGAATTCCTGGGGAACCCGACACGGCTTGTGCTTGTGCTGCAAGGTTGTCTAATCTTTCCTGCCCTGCGTTGACTGTTTCACGAAAACTGTCTTGTTGCCCAAATACTTCTTCACCAAATTCTTCAGATATAAATGCTTTTAAAGCATCTGCTGAAGTATCGCCTTCGTACATTTGGTCGGCTGCTTTACCAATTCCTTTTGACCTATCTAAACCTATTTGTTTAAACAACTCATCTCGTTCCTGGGTCTGATACTTTATCAGTTCTTCTTTGAGGGTTTTATTCTCCTCACGAATTGCCTTCCAGTTTTTATCTTCACCAGTATTGGTTTCTACGCTTGCTTCTTCGTTTTGTGACATTGCTGTCCTCCTCTATAAATAATATTTTTACAAGCCGCATTTATGTCATCGGCTGAACTACTACATATTATTTATTTATCGTGTCTTGTATGTAGGCATCAAGACAGTTTTCGTTCTAGGTCTAGTTTAACCACCCGGCCTTAGTAGAGTGTCGTATTAATTATAACACAACTTGTTTAAACAAGTAGTTAATCCTCAACTAATCCAACAACTTGACCACCTTGGGTTGTTGCTGCACCTGTCTGTACTGCACTTTCACTAGCTTCTTGTGCTGATACTCGTTTAATTAATCCTAATTCTTGTGGCGATAATCCGGCTACACCTAATGCAATTTGTTCTTCAGTAATAGTACCGCCACGACCTGCGGCTGCACCTGTAAGTCCGGATAATTCTTCTGTTCTAGCGAATACTTTAGCTGCATCTCTTTGTGATATATCTGCCTCTACAAATTTTTCTGCTGTTGATAGGCCTACTGTTACTGTAGCTATCTCTGCTTCTGCAAGTATTTGAGATGTAAGTATCTGATTTTCTAATACTGCTGTAGATATTGTTGGGCTAATAAACATAGCAAATAAAGAAGTTTCATCTATTGCATAACCATACTGTTCGTTAAATACTTCTAATACTTGGTCTTTGTTGTTTATTAATTGTTCATAACCAAACTCTAATCTTGCTTGGAACTCTGTTACATCTACATCTCCACTTATCGCATTAACAATTTCATCTGCAAATATATCCGGATTAAGATTGTAAGTTCTTAATGCATCTTTCATACCATCTTTTAATTCTAAATATTGTACTTCTGTCATACGAAGAGTTCCATCTTCTCTTCTTATACCAGGGAACGCAGCAGCGTATTCATCCCCTGACCTTACTGTAGCTAGTGCTATATCTATACTTCCTGTTTCAGTCCATTTATTAACAATGCTTTGAATAATGTTGTCCGGAAAATATGGGAACAATGCCGAAGCATCTTCTTTAGTAGGTGTATATGTTTTAGTTTCTTCTTCAAATTTTGATTGTGTAGATGAACCAGTATAAATATTAGAACCTTCTAACTCTTTTAATAATGATTGTATTATTCCTAACGCTGCGTTTGTAGCTGCATCTAATTCATCTTGTGCTGATGTAGAATAAGTCATAATACCTGGTGTTAAATTTTCCTCACTATCACCTTCATCTAGCGGGTCAGCAATATTAAAGTCAATGCTTGGGTCAAGAGTTCCGCTGTTAATTTTTTCTAATAAATCGGGGTCAATTTGAATGTCCGGTACTTGTTCAAAATAACCTTCACCTGCTGCTTCAGCAGAAGTATCAAATTGTTTTGTTTGTCCTGTTCTTGGGTCCCTAAATGTAGGCATTATCTAAACACTCCCGAATATGCTTGTGGTACTCTTGATGCTAAATCATCTAAGAATTGGTTTTTAATACCTGGGCTATTAATATATTTTTGTCTTATTAGTTTATCAAATTCCATATAATCTCCATTAGCTTTAACAATTAAATCATCTACATTGTCTTGTTGGCTTTGTGTTAGCTTTACTAATTGTCCACCAGTAGTTCCATTAATAAGTTTAGATGCTCTATTAGAATAGTAACCATTCCAGGTAGCGTAGTTTGAACCTTTAAACATTGGATATAATACATCGTGTTGCATTTGTAATTCATTCTTTACACCTTCTATATCTCCTGCTCTAACTCTTGCAGCTATTTTATAAAATGAATTGTTTTCTACCATAGCTTCGTAAGCACCAACTCCTAATGTATCCATAATTAAACCTTTAGCAGTTGATTGTCCTGTATTAACACCAGTAAATTTTCCAACAAAATCTTGTAATCCTTCCGGTAATAAATCTTTACCACCTAACATATCCAAATATGTACTATCATCAATGTAATCTAAATATGTATCTACTTCATCCGGTAGTATTTGGCCTGTTGTTACCATCATTGATATGGTTTTAGATAATTCATTTACTGGCCCTGTCATATTCCTGGATATAATTCCTTCTTTAATACTGGCCAAATTAGTTTTTATATCTTTAGCGACTGCATCCGGGTCAGTGTAATACTTTATCATAAAGTTTCTTTCGCCTTCAGTAGAGTTTTGATACCATTCTGTATCTTCTAAATCATCAGTAGATATTGGTGTTCCAGTTAAAGAAGCAGCTAAAAATGCAACTTGTACATCTGTGTCTAATAACCACTTCATACCATCTTTTTGTGCTTTAGCTTCAAACTGTGCTTCTACTACATTAAATACACCTGTGTAATCTTTTTCTTCTTCTCCTGTTAGTATCTCACTAACTAATAAATCTTCGTGTCCTCTATATGCATAATTATACTTAGCAGCAAAACTAACTATATCTAATGGTTCGGGTTCTACACCTACTGTAATAAAATTAGGGTTATCTATTTTAGCAAGAATAGGGAAGTCACCTAATGCTTCATCAGTATCAAGATATACTGCATATACAACACCATCAATTTCTATAATATCTGTTGGTTGGAATACAAACTGGTTAGTTAATAATCCTTGTTTATTATCATCTTCCATAAGTATATTGTGGAATAAATCCCTCATCCTCCTGTTCTAATTCTTCAGTGAGATTACTAAATATTATATCATACACTGGTTTACTTATTTTATAACTAATAGAATACTTGTCACTTACTTCACCAAAGTTATCCCAAAAGCCTTCATCAGTTGTTCTTGCTTGATAAATAGCATTTGATATATCTCCTAGCAGTAATGCAGTTTCATATCCTGCATAAGCTAAAGCAAGTGGTCCAGTTGCACCAGCTACACCTATTCTTCCTAACGCAGGTAATACTGCTTTAGTAATTACCTGGTCCCCAATGTCTAGTTTTTCTAACACACTAAATACTTTTTTAAATACACCAGGGTTTTTATTCATAATCTGTTTGGCTTTATTTAAATTTTCTACACCATCTGATTTAGATATAACATTATCTATATCATCTACTACATTTGTAGGTGTGTCTATAGATTTATTTAAATCTTCTACTAATTGGTCGGGTGTTATATATCGTGGGTCATATGGTAAATCTTCCTTTACATCATTAATACTTATGCGGTTTAATTTTTCTCGCATATCATCATCAATACGATTTTCGTATATGTTCATACTTACATAATCAGCAATAAATTCACCAGCAGTTAGGTTTTTAGATGCATTTATATCTTTAGCAAAATTTGGGTCAAGAGTAACATCGTATGCTTTTCTACCTGCTATTTCCTGGAACCTATTCATATATGTTTTATTAATTTGAAATGGTAAATCTGTATCTATTCCATCAAACACTTTAAAGCTGGTAGTAAACTGTGCTGGTTCTTTAGTGCTAAATATCATATCACCAAATGCATCTCTCATTGGGTCCACTATTGACCCCATATTGACAAACATTCTTTCAACATCAGAATTGTGTGTTGATTGAAAAATTGTTGATGGTGTGTTCTTGAAGTTTATATATCTTTCTTGTAAATCAGTCATTTCTTCAAAGAAATATTTTATTTGATTTTTTACTACTTGTGCATCATTAGGTACATTTTTATAAAGTAAATCTCCAGGGTCCCTTGTAATCCATAATTCATCTAATACATCAACCCTAAATACTTCTGCTATGTCATCATCTAAATTATCTATTTGGTCGTGCAACTCTATAAGCTGTATCGTAAATGGCCTTACACCTTCAGTAGATGGGAATGTAGCATACATTTGATATAGCTCATTAGCTCGTATATCATCTAAAACTCTTACTTTTAATTCAAGACTGTTTGATAAGTCCTCAACTTTTATGTCACTATCCATTAATGCTTCACTGGTTTCTGTCAATATTGTTTTTATATCCCAGCCATCATCACTAACTGAAGGTATCTCTAAACCAAAATCATTAGATAATTCCATTGCAATATCGTAGACAGCTTCACTTGTTTCATCGTATCCAGTCCATAAAAAATCCGGTAGTGTCAAATCACCTAAAGTTTCTGTTTCTTCAAATGCTTTATAATTTTCTAATGCATAGTCAATAAGAGTTTCCAGTCTTATTTTTCCCATATTGCTATCTATTTTGTTAGTGTGATTAAACAATACACTTGTGTGTGTTGTGTATGCATCTCCTGGAGTTCCTTGTATAAGATTAGAGATAATACTCATACGCCAGTCCTCTGCGTTTTTCATATAAAAGCCATCAACTGTTTTAAAATTTTCGGGATTACCGAACTTTATAGCATCATTAATAACTGATTTAATAGCATCAGTTATCATTTGAACTTCTCTAATACCTAGTTCAACTGACATTATTCCTCTTCAGATTTTTTAGATTGTTCCTTCATCTGTCTAAGTTCTTCAGCTATTTCTTCAATAGTTTTCATTTTAACTGACATTGCTATTCACCTTGTATTCTTTTAACCATCTCTAATAATGATTGAGCTTCTTCATTTTGTGGAAACTGTGTATTAGGTGGTTCGCTCTCTAACATACCTGCTCTAGCTAGAGCTTCTTTTGTAGGTCCACCTCCACCTTGTGCAAGTCTATTAACTATAGTTTTTAAATCATAAGGGCTATCCTTTACCGATGACATAAATTTAAGCAATGAATAATAGCTTTTAGCTGGTTGTTTAAACAATGAGTTTTTAGCTTGTGGTTCCGGCCTTCTAGGAAACTTAGTGTTTGGAGTAGGCATTGGGTCCACTGATGTTTCTGTATTATTTTCTTCCATTATTTATCTTCCATTCCTATTTGGTTCATAGATGCTTCAAAAAAGTTAGTACCATATTGTATTTTTTGTAGTTCTTCAACAGATGCTACTTCTCCTTGTATTTTAGGATTAGCTAATAAATGCTGTTCAATAGCATCTAATGCATTTAATGGTTGTGGTATCTCACCTTTACCTTGCATTAATACTTCGTATCCTGGAATTATTAGAGGCAATGCACTACCAGGTAATGGATGTTTAACATATCCTTCTCCTGGTTGTTGTCCTGCTATACCAACTGTACTTCCTAAAATAATATCTTTGTCTGTTATTAAACTCTCTTCGTATGCTCTTTGTGATGCTGCAGATTGTGCTAATCCAGCATTTACATCTTGTGCAAATTCTACATAATCAGCATCAGTAAAATTAATTCCTAATAACGCACCTACTTGGTCCATAAGTTCTTTAATTTGTGTAGGATTAGCTTTAGTTTGTTGTTCAAGATTTAACATATCTTGGTACATATCCGTAAAGTTTTGTGTTTCTGTATATATTTGTTCTTGTTCTGTAAGAGTAGTTTCATACATAGGAATATTCGCATTCATATCTTTTTCCCAGTTTCCACTATCAGTTGCTTTAATAAATATTTGGGCCATAAAAGTAGCATCTTTATCTGTCCACTGGCCAAACTCAGCTGGTGGTCCTGCATCGTGTCCTGCTCTTACCATTCGTTGTTTTAATATAAATATATCACTTGGGTCCATATCAATAAAGTTTCTATACTCTGCACCTTTATAGAATGGTGCATCGTACTCTACAGGATTTCCATTTTCATCCGTTTCAGTTTTAGAATATACTGTTCCACCTTGTGTAGTTGAATATCCCCACGCTGGATGACTTGACCTATAAGTACCAGCTGGGTCAGCAATAATTTCTCCGCCTTTAGTTCTTTCTTCTAATTTTTTCTCTTTATCTCTAGCACTTTGAAAATCAACACTGTCAAGAGTTTTATTTATGTCATCTATTATGTCTTGTGTATTTGTTTGTGTACCACTTCCAAAAAATCCTGGTTTTTGAAATGTATATGTTGTTGCACCTTTAGCAGAACCTTCAGTCGGTCTATCAATTACCGGTTCAGCACTTTTAATTTCTGCATCAGCTTTTATTATGAACTCTGTTAATTTATCTATATTTTGATTTAGTGTCACATCATTGTATAAAGCTATTGTGTCATCACTAAATATACCTTGTAAATCATCGTTTTGAAATATTTGATTTATATTAAAAGTTTGAGTATCAGCATCAACTGATGTGCCTCTTTCATTTACTTTTGCGACATTATATTCATATGCAGCTTGTGCTAGATAATAAGTTATTATTTGTTCTATAGTTATAACACCTTCGGGTAAATTACTAAATTCAGCAACTTCAATACCAGTGTCACCACTGCTACCTTCTTCAAGGTCTAATATATTATTCTCTTCTTCTCCGTTGGCCATTATCTATCCTTTATATTTGTTGGGTTCACTGGGCTTATTTCGTAAAACAACACTTCATTAGCTAATTGTCTAAAGTTTGTGCCTTCACTTTTAGCTACAATGTCCTCCCATATAAATCTCATTATTTCCTGTGCTTCTAAGTAATCATTACTGTTACCACTTAACACTTTTCTAGTTCTTGAAGAACCTCTAATTCTTAAATTTTCAGTTTGTCCATACCTGTTAGTGTATGTGTAATTTCCATTATTAAGAAATACATCAAGAACTTCATTTCTTCTTTGTACATATTCTACTACAAATGGATACTCCGGTGAATTTTTAGTAAGTTCATAATTATCCCAGTCATCTAATTCAGCCATAATAGTTTCTATCTTCGCTCTTTGTTGCCTGCCTACAAAGTTGTAAATATTAGCAATACCATACTCTTCTTGTATTTGTTGCTTGGCTTCTGCGTATGCATCATCCCAATTTCTTTCCGGTTCAGTATTTCTTATTTCTACCTTCTTTTTTTCTAGTTCAAAGATAGCTTGTGACTGTTGCATAAACTCTGCATATTGTTGTGGTTGTAAGTTTTGAGTTTCTATTTCATAGAATGCTGGATAATATAAATCATCTTCTATTCTATCCGGTTGTATATACACACCAGTATTTGGTAATGCACCTGGTTCTAATATTTTTTTTCTATCATCTACATTCCACCAAAAGTATGAATGTTCTTTAACTGGTTTTTTACCAAGACTTTGGTTCTTAGATTGTGTTAATGGAATTGGATTTATACCAAATTTTTCTTCAAAGTCTATATCTGTTTGTATGTAATCATAACCATTCTTAATTAACAACTCATCGTATTTAGATTTTAATACTTGTGTTGTCCACCAAGTACCATCTTTATCTTCTACTTCTATCCTTGGTTGTATTCCAGTAGGCAATGTAAATTGTGTAGTTCCTCTAAATATAAATAATTGTCTAGCTTGTACAAATGCTTTTTCCATATATTTATCTATACTTGCTTGGTCTTTTTGGTCTACTTTACCTGCTAATACATATCCTGTGTAAGTATCCATAACTGCTGTTCCAAATTGTGCTTGTCGTTCTGCACTAAATGTATCTTCACTTGTCATAAATTTTTGTAACCACGCTGGCCATTGGTCAAATGGATTACCTCTACCAAATGAACCTAGGAAAAAGTCTTGTATGTTTTTAGGAACAGGCATTGCGTTAGCAATTATATTGGCTGGAATTGTAACTAATGGTCCAAATCCTGGTGCGAAACCATTCTGTGCAATTAAGTTAAGCCCACTAGCATATCCAGGTATTGTCATTCTTACACCTTCATCTTCTAAATCTTCACCAAATGCAGCTCTATTAGCTACTGCTTTTAATGCCCTACCACCGACACCAAATGTTAATAAGTTAAGTGCATCTACATAGTTAAACATCATCTTGCCTGTTCTTGGGTCCTCTTCTAAGAAACCATTCTCACTATCCCAAGGTTTAGCAGTTTCACCATTGTCTATTGCAATTCTTGTTTTGTTAAACTTCTGTGGATTTTCTTGTATTAATTTACCCCAGGATTGAAATACCTCTGCCCATATTTCCGGGAATGGAATATATTTGTTAAACAAATCACTGGCCATATGTCTTTGGTTTGTAGAATACAATATTGTCTTTACCTCTTCCATTGCTTTAACTTTTAATATATCTTCTGCTTGTTTAAGAGAAGTAATTGTATTTTCTACTGCTGGTTGTTTAGCTGCTTCTATTAGTTGGTCCCATAATTTGTTACCATCTACCCAGGCTTCAGCACCTTTTAAGAACTCTGCTCTAGTCGCATCATCCATATAGGCCATAGCTTCTATTGCATTTTCATAAAATGCATACCTAAACAATGGGTCCCTGTTTAAACGGCTAGATGGTTTAGCTAATAAACTATCATATGCAGTGTCTATAATTTTTTGATATCCTCCCATAAGTCCAGGATTGTAATTAGCATCATCAAAATATCCTGCTGCTACTATATTATCTCCAACTACCATAGTTCCACTTTCACTTATTCTTTGTGTTCCATCAAATTTAGCTGGTAATGAAGTTGGTCCCATTCCTGCTTTATCAACTTCCGGTGTTAATACTTCAATTAACTCTTTGTAAAATGCTTGGTTAGCTTGTCCTTTAATACTTTTACCACCTGTTCTAGATGAATTACCTTTAAGCAACTGGTTATGTTGTTTCCATTTAACCCAGTCTTTTCTATTAAGAACACCACCAGTTTTAATCATTTCTAATATTTGTGAACTCTTAACTGAATTTAAGTCGCTTGTAAATTTAGGATATATTTTATATCCATCTTTAAATCCTACTTTTCTAGCTGCTTCAGCAGATAATGGTATTCCTGTTACTGGGTCTAGTATCTGATGGTCTGCACCTATAAGTCTTGCTATTCTATATTGAACACTCTCTAAGTATTCTTTTAATGCTTTATCACCAGCAGCATTTTTAAGTGCATATATTTTATCTTCTGCGTTAAAACTTCTAGCAACTAAATCTTCTATGATTTCACTACCTTGATTTCTAAAGTATGTAAATGTTTCATCTACTCCCATATTGGCTACTCTTACTGCAACAGGGTCAATAGCTAATACTTCTATTTCATTCCATAATGCTTCCCAGTATCTAGGATTTATTCTTCCATCACCTAAATACTTATCTATTTGTATAAACATATTTTCAATTAAATCTTTACGGCCTGTTTTAAATGCTGCTGTAACTGCTTGTTCTCCCATAGATGACATATACTCCGGTGTATTGTTCATTAAACTACCACCTGGTAATCCTTGTGCGGCACCTTTTACTTCATCTACTGTTATCTTCAATGCATCAAAGTTAGATTTGAATAATGCTTCTAGTGCTGGTTTATTAATAACACTATCGTAGTTAATTGATTTAGCACCTTTACCTTCTTCTACATAATGCAAGATTATTAAGTTAGCATTATCTCCATTACCCAATGCTTTACCAAATCCTGCATCTATTGCTAATTGTCTATTAGCTACATAGATACTTTCCTGGAATGCGTTCATACCTATCATTGCGGCATTAGTGACTGCATTGTCACCACTTAGTCCTACAGCTACATCTAACATAATGTTTCCATCATTGTCTGTATAAACTCCCATTGCGTGTCTATCTTTACTTAACAATGCAACTGTGTCATCATCAAAAAATAAATTGTCTATTTGTGTATCTAAATATTCTGCTGTTGTTACACCATACTTAGCTGCTTCTTTTTCTATATCACCAATATTTCCTATCTGCATTTCTTTGTTTTTATATGCTGATACAAATACATCACCTTCTGCTGGTCCTCTGTATCCTAAGTCTATAAATCCTTGTTTAGACAAATCTACTGAAAAACCACCAGTTTCAAGTATTGCTTCTCCCATAGAACCATAAGTATTACCATCGTATCCTTGTATTGCACCTTTGGCCTCTGCTTTAATAGTTTTCTTTTTAGCATTAAATGTTTTCTCTGTAAGTTCTGCAAACTTTACATTTCTAACATCAAAGTTATTAACTGCTGCATTAACCATATACTCGCTTACTTCTCCACTGTAATTAGTTTCCAACAAGTAATGCTTCATAAGTTTTTGTGCTTGTTCATATCCCATAGAATTTAATGCTTTTACATCTGTTTCATCTAACATTCTTAACATAAAATCTATATCATCCGGTTTCATTTGTGTACTCATAACTAACTCACCGACATTGTTCCATATTCTTGCTACACTCTCTGCTCTATCAATATTAAAAAACTCATAATATTTATTTGAGGTCAAAGATAATCTAGTTAAGAACTTTGTAAATGGATTGACATTGTTAGCGTATGCATTTCTTAATCCCTCTTCCGGAACTACACGAAGTAACAATGCTAACCTAATCATCCATAAAGGTTTTAAAAAATTGTTTTGTGCATCATTAAAAAACTTATCTACATATCCTTGTGGTTTTAATGATGTTTGTCCTTCATATGCTCTTCTAGGAATTTTAAATTGTTTTACCCAGTCTTTATCTTTTATAAGTCCTACATTTTTACCCCAGGCACGAAGTAAACTTTCCTCCGGTCCTATAAGTTGTTGATGTGCTTTAGATGCACGCAGTAAATCTTGTGGGTCCATAAGTAAAGAAAATGAACCAGTTGCTTGTGACAATAAATGCATAGTAGGAACTGCTTCATAAATGTATCGTTCTAAATCTGATTTATTAAAATCTTTTATACCTGCTCTTTTGTAATATTCTTCTATATCCTTTATTAATGTTTTATATCGTTTTTTAATTTTAGTTCCGTTAAAAGCAAGAGAACCAGCTGTACCACTAAAAAAACTTCTTAACTCTTCCATTTGTGCAGAAAAATTTTCTTGTTGTTTTACTATCTCTTCTACATCAAACTTTAAGTTAGGGTTTTTATCTATAATACTTCCAGCAATATCCATATTGGCTCTATTTACTAAGTCATCTAATTGTGTTTGGCTACTAGCTTGTAGTCCTTCACGAATATATGCACCTCTTGTCTTTGGGTCTACAAATGCAGCTTTAAGCATATTGTCTATATTCTTAACACTGTTATCTAGTTCTGTAACCATTACCATTGTTTCCGGTCTAAGTGCTAATGCTCTCTGCATATGTTTAGGTAATCCTAACTTTAATTGTTGTGATGCACCTAGTAATCCTCTTACTGGATTATCCGTACCTAATGCAAGTAATTTTCTAAATGGTGCTACTTCTGTAGTTGCACCTGTAATTACTTTGTTCATATAATTAAAAAACTCACCATAAGCAGTAGGTTTATAAGGCAATACTTTTAACCCTAAGTTCTTATTGCTTTCGGTCAGTTGTCTAACATTATCTAGTTCTATTTTTTTATTAGCCGGTAAATATTCTTTTATGATGTTAAACATATCATCATAGTTTTGGTCTGTTAATCTTCCTGCTTTAGATACTGTTTCTAGTATTTGTTTAATCTGCAATGGGTCATCTACTTCATTAAGAACTTGCAACACTGATACCGGTAATCTATCAAACTCTTTTATATCTCGTAAAAAAGCTAGTCCTTCATCTCCGGATAAATCAGCTAACGCTCTTGTAAATTTCATACCCCATTCAGTAGTTAATACTTCATCTGCTGTTTTACCATAAAACAATGCTCTGTTTTCTTTACCTGTTTTACCTGGTAAGAAACCTTTCCAAAACTGTGCATTCTTATAAGCAGGAGTTCCAAGTCTTGTTGCAGCTTTGTTAGCATCTAACATTGTTCTCATTGCAGTTTTAGTTCCAGCACCATACATAAGTGCTAAGTTCATAGGGTCAGCGGCTACTCTAAATACACCATCAATAAGTCCGGATATAACACTGTATCCTGTGCTTCCTGGATTAGTCATTGTAGATGCAATAACTCTTCCTGGAGATATATTTATTTTTTCTCCACGCTTTGTTGTGTATTTAAACCTATCTTCTGCTGCATCAAAAGCATTCGTAATATCTCTACCATAAATAGCTTTAGCTTTGTTATATGCTACTTGTTGGCTTTCACCAGCACGGATAGCATTGAGATACTCTTGTGTTTTAGTTAAATCAACAGAGTTAGGCATAAAGCCATCACCTAGGTTTATAGGATTACCTTTCCTTTTTTCTTGTATGTATCTAGTTAATTCTGTTGGTCCATAAGCATCTCTAGCTTGTCTGTATTTATCACCAACACCATCACCAAGCAATGCATTTAAAACGCCTTGTGTGACTGCACCTCCACCTTCACCTTTATCACCAACAAATATTTCCGGTATTCCAGCTAGTGTTGCAAGTGCAACTGTGCCTGGAACTGATTTACCTTCTGCTTGTGCAGCAACTACAGCTGATTTAAAACCTCTTGATACTGGTTGAAACATACTGTCAAGACCTAACATACCTACTTGAAATGCTCTTTTCAATGGGCCTACTTTTGTAATCGGTTCTATGTTGTACTGTTCTGATAATATCTCTGCAGTTCTCATAGCAGTTGCAAACGCTACTGCATCATCATCTTGTGTACCGCTCATTGCTTGATATGCAGTCATCTTAAATGGAACATTTGGATAAGTTTTACCCATTTCAGTAAAGTTTCTAATCATCTCCTGGCCTTTAGGAGTTTTAGCTATTTTTTGACCTTGCTTGTAAGAATTAACTCTGTTTAAAGTTTCTCTAGCTATAGCCTCGCTTATGTGTGAAGCAGAAAAAAACGATGAACCACGCATTAGGTTGTTTCTGTATCAGCTTGTATTGGGCTCACTTTTTCTACTCTTGGTGCTACAAAAGTATCGTTAGTTAAATATTCAGCAATTATTGGGTCACGAAAATCTTCCATTAATCCTGCCCAATATGCTTCTACATCTAAAGTTGGTTTTCCTGGAATGTTCGCACCTGCTGTTCTTAGGTTATTAGTTATAGGAACATTTTGAAACTTAGTAGGTGCACCTATTGATATAGGTGATGCTGGTTGTCTTATCTGTGTGTTTACTTGGTCTGCTTCGGGTCCAGTAGTTTCTGCACTAAGTCCTGGTGCTAGTCCTTCGTTAATTAATTTACTTTGTCCTGTTGGGTCGCCACTCTTCCTTGGAACATACAAGTCTGCATATCCTGGGTCTGCTTTTAAATCTGTAGCTTGGTCAGCCATTTTCTTGCCTGCTGTTTTACGAACCATATTTTTCATCCTCATCTAATAAAAACTTACTAAGGTTTGTCATAAATTCATTTACGGCTATCATCTCCTCCGGTAATTCTAAATTCATATTTACACGAATAAATACTCCTGGTATTGGTCCAGGCATATGATATTCCACATAATGTGGAGTAAATTCAAAATTTGTTGGATTTTGTTCTATTGTTTTAATCCACTCTCCTGGTTGATTATTTACAATATCATAAAACTGTTTATCTGTTTCAGCCATTGGGTCAAAATCTTTAGGCACCTGGTCCACCTCCTTGTGCAGCAACTTGTGCTAACACTTGTTGTAATCCTGGAGGAGGTCCTTGCGGTTGTTGTTGCGGTCCAGCTGCAAGAGCTTCCTCTTCCGGTGACATTTCATCACCTTCTGCAGTATAGAACTTCTCTAAAATTTTATTTATGTTTTGAGGGTTTTTCTTTATTTCTATTGCAGCCATAGTAGCTTTAGGATTACCTTGTGCTGCTTGGGCCATAAGACTTTCAAACAAAACATTTTCTGCTCTCTCGCTATTAATTCTTTGTTGTATCTGTGTAATGTTATCTAAGCCATCCATATTCTCTTGTAATGTTTGAGTATCAATAATGCCTTGTTGCTTTAACTGCAAACCAGTAATAATTTTTTGTGGTTCATCAAATCCGGCCATAACACCATAAATTCTTCTAGTCTTATACATCTCTGCAATATCATTAGCTGGTGTATATGTTTCTTTGAATGCAGTTCCTTTACGATAACCAGCAATAGGTTTTCTCATATTAGGATACATTGCTTCATCCCACTCTAATCTCTTAATATCAATTTGTTCTAAAGCATTCTTTAGTATTGTTTGATATTCTCTGATATGCAACGATGCTGATTGTCCTAGTTCTTCTAGTCCTCTACCAGTAACAAATGCATTTGGTGATTGACCATCATCACTAACTGGATATGCAGCACCTAATCGTAAATGTCGTTCTAGTCTATCTATCTGTTGGAACAGCTGATAGGGTAGATTATTCGTAGGCTTGCTTACTTGCGAACCAGGAGTTAAGTAATTAACTGCTAATCTTCCTTTCTTATACTGCCCACTTTCTATCTCACCGATGATGTTGGTTTCTGTAAACACAGCATCCTCCATTGCAATGACAGATAGAACATTTATCTTAGCCATATTGGCCATCAGTCCTATCGTGTGATGGAACTGACCTTGCATTTGGTCAAATGCAAACCTTTTGGCTACGACAAATCTTGGTCCCGACTTTAAAGGATTAGGTATAAAATCTATTATCTCCATTTTTTCCGGTAGTAAGATGTATGTTCCATCTTTATCGTAGTATTCTGCAACTACCATACCGGAACCACTTTGGTTGGCCCATCCTTTATCGTATGATGACATATACGCTAATGTTTGATTTTCATTAGGCACATCATCTAAAATCATATTGGCGTGGTTAGGATACATTTCTGCAAGTGATTTATGTGGAACTCTTTGAACTATTGCTAATTCATTAGGTTGTTGTCCATCACCAAAGTATCCAGGGTAACAAAGATATGGGTCTTTTATTTCTGCGTATGGATAAGGAATACCATTAGCATCCTTTTTCTCTTTTAATACCCATACTGCAAAACCATAACCAGGTAACCATCTACCTACTTGTGGTAATTGTAAATCTAAGTTTTGTATTTCATCATAAGCGTGAACTATTCGTTCTAGTTTTTCTGCACGTTTAGATGCTCTCTCGCTATCTTTGTCATTGTAAACATCTACTTTTAAGTCCGGTGCTCTACCAAGTTTTTGTGCAAGTCTATCTAATCCGGATTGCAATAAGTTAGGTGCTGGTATTTGTTGATAATCCATATCACGCATTGATTTACCTAACAATGCTTTTAAGCCATCAGCACCACCATTCATAATATCTCTGATGTTGTCTTTATCAGCTGCAAAATCTGCGTGTTGCTGTCTTAGTTCATATACCCTGTTATATACTTGTTCTGCGTTTTTCATTATCTCCAATTATCTAAGTCCATTGTACTTAGCTCATATCCTCCAAAACTAGGTTCGTATTCTAGTCCCATTGTAGCAAGTCTTTCCTTCTGCATTCTACGAATAGTTTTCATAGGGAACCAACTAGCCATAACTATATCAGTTTTAGTTCCTACACTTCTGCTTTTATTCTGTGCAGAAGAGAAATACACCAACTGACTTTTATATAAGTTTACCTTCTCTTGTGCTTCAAATCCATTATATGGTAGAGAAATTAATTGCTGTTCAAACAATGGTCGCATTGCAGTAACACCATAAATTGGGTCGTGTTTATTAGAGTAGGTTTGTGTTCCTTCTAAGAATATTCCGTGCCTACCTGCAAAATCTTTTATAGATTGGTCTTGTCTAATTGCACGCTGAAATCCGTTCTCTTCAATTACCCAATGTGACAAACTATATTTTTGATACCACTGTTTAATAATATTTAGTGCTTGTGGAATACCTCCACCTAAAGAGTTTTCCATATCTATCATAAAAAGTTTATTTGTTGATTGGTCATATCCCCATAAGAATGCAGCCTGGTATCCAGTTGATGCGGGGTCAAGTCCTGCAATTAATCTTACATTGTGTGGTATGTGTCCAATAGTTCTGTTTTGGTCCCTACACGCATCTATCTCTACGCTATCAAATAAAGCCATACCATCCGGCATTGCTACATTAAGATATACCATTTCGTATATTGCTCTACCACCTGTAGTTTCTGCACCCTTCTTTCGGTCCATTAACCATTTAAAAGTTCTTTTACCAGGCCATAACATACATTCCTGGTGGTGTTCATCATCCCAGTCGGGGAGTGTGCATCCAGTATCGTGTGCTTCTTCTACTATTGTTTTCCAACTCTCGTTATCTAACAAGTGAGAATACAAGTCATCATAATGTTGCCTAGAACCAATTACTACTAAAGCTGTATGTTCCTCTTTACGAGATGACAATGTTGTAGTCCACCAGGTTCTAGTGTTCTCTCTTGATGAAGGTTGCATAGTAGATGAATGGTCCTCTAAGTCATCAGCAATAATGATGTCACAGTCACGAGATAAGATTTTACCACCTCTACCAATACCTACCATAGTAGGTGATTTTATACCGGTTACTGTTCTCGTTCCAACTGTAAATCCGTTTTGTGACCAGGCTTTACCTGCACGGCTGTTAGGTTTAAAACTTTTTCCTGGTGGGCATAAATCCTCTATAAGTTTTTCGTTATTCTCTAACTGGTCAATAACTGAACTTACTGCGTTTTTAGCAATTTCTTCGTTACCACCTACCCATAAGATACGAACATTAGGATTTTTAATTATTAACCATACTGCAAAATGTATTAACAAATCTGTTTTTCCGTGTCGTGGTGGAGATAATATCATCTGCTGGTTGCCGTGTTCTATTGCTTCTAAGATAGATTGTATCCATCTAATGTGGAACTCCGGAGTTTCATAAGGTATGCCTTGTTCAGTTTCAAAGTATCTATCTCTAAATATTTTAAAATCAGCTAATGATTTTTCTGCTTTAGCTGGTAGTGTCCAGTTCTCGGCCTTCTCTTTGGTTTCCATATCTTCTACCCAGGCCGCATATGCATAACTAACTGCTGCTTTAGAACACTGTAGTATTTCAGCAGCATCTTGTTTTGTTATTTCTTTTTTAAGAATTAATGGTCCTAAATCTTTTTCTATTAGTTTTTCATAGACTTCACCTCTACGCTTTTGTGTATCCGGTGTAGCTACTGGTTTACCATCGTGTTCCGGTTCATAGACTGCACCTTGTTTTTCTGCATAGAATTTTTTATTAAAATAACTCCTGGAACATTTATCACTACAAAATTTTCTTTTAGGGGGTTTTAATACTGTATGACATCCCTGTGCGAAACAAACTTTTACTTTACTCATTTTCTATAATTCCCACACTGCTTGTTTAAACAAACTACTTTAAGCCCTTCATCCCTGGTTATATTCATTGGTAGCCCACAACGGGGGCAGTTAATATCCAATTTACTGTCTTGATGCCCAAGTGTTATCAACCCAGTTAGGATAAGGCCTTCCAGCTTTTTTAGCTCTAGCTTTAGCTTTACTCTTTTGTGAAGAAGTTAGCTTACTAGATTTATTTTTTGGATTAGGTTTATCCCAAGGTGCTTTAGCGTTTCTACCTCCCATAATTACCACATCTTACAAGACCAGTATCTAGGCGTAGTCTTGTCTTTAGCTGTATCGCATTTATGTCTAGCACGAAACGATTTTCTTGCTTCCGGGTTATCTTTACGAATTTCCATATTTGGGTCACCGAACATAACCTTCTTAACCTTGTCACCATCTTTAACATACACTTTAAATTTTTTACGACCATCTCCTGGTTCACCTTTACCTATTCGTGAAGGTTTATTTAATGTGACACTTTTTCCTTGATATTCCGGCATTATTTTTTCTTTTTCTTTTTAGCTGCTTTTTTCTTAGTAGCTTTTTTCATACCGGTTGGATATCCAATTCCTTTAGGCATACATCCTCCTTTTAATTCATAATAGCACAAAACCTCCCGAAGGAGGTTTAGTGACCTTACAAAGTGTCCAACTTTGTTGCGAGAAGGCAGTTGTGTCTTTAGTTAAAAGTCCTCACACCTTCTCTGTGAAAGAAAAAAGAAATAATCAATCTCACTAAACTCAACAACAGAGCTGTCATATCTGTAAAGAGAAACGCTATTTTCTTTATTTCAACTGTATCCTCATACAGTACCTAGAAACTTTTTCTAGGCAGATTTATTATAGGGTAGCCTCGTTTTAACGAGGCGTAAAAAAAATTTTTTTATAGAGTTTTCCAACACGAATTACACATAAAGTAATCCTTGCTAGTAAGAGGATAGATGTGACTTTGCCCGCACCCAGCACAATAAAACTTTCTTCTACCTTTAGCTACCTTGTCGTTCTTAAAAATATAATTATAGAAGTAGAACAGTAAGTTATTGGCTATTGATATTTTCTTGACAATTTTCGCATAGACCATCTTCATTGATTAAATCCTCCCACATTGGTTGTAAACATTCATCGCAATCTTTAACATAAATTGTCATATCCCAACTATAACATAAAAGATAAAGCCGGCCATTGCTGGCCGGCTTTTATCTCAACACAATAGAAAGGGGAACAATATGTATCCAAGAATGGATAAGATGTTCAATTTCTAAAATTAATTATACACTATCTGAATTTAATACAAGTAAATACTTGTATAATTTTTTTATGTGGTATAGTTAGTAAACAAACATAGTAGATTTCAAGCACTTAGGAACAATTTACTAGATAAGACTTTTAATTAAGCCGACTTGCTTGCCGGTGGTAACTAGGGTAAAAGCCTATTATTCTACATATGTATAACTGCTGCGATATGGAGTTAATTCGGTTTGGGAGGGCGTAGCACAGGGTTAGAACTATTAAACTTCTTAATTAATAATTAATCAACAATAAAGATAACACAGTAAGGGATAGCCAGTTTTCCTTAAAGTTCACAGTATATTCTTAGGGGGTACACCTAATATAATTGAGGTGTCAACCTTAAACCTCCCCCTATGTTTAAAGGTTATCATAGACAAAATTTTTCTTTATTTGTTTATACAGATGCATAGATATATATACAAAATGACTACTTGTTTATACAGTGTGTAAGACTATGGGATAGAAATTTAAACAACATCCCCCCGAATGTAAAACAACTAACTTTCATCCGGCCAACCTTCTAAAAAGTATCAAGGCAAATTCGGTGCAAAATTCACCAACTTTTTTTTATTTTTTTAAAGTTTTTTTTCGGCCTTCAAATAAGCCTATAAACATTAAGGATATTAGATATATTTTTTATGTAGTTATTCAATAGTTGTTGACAAGTAAAACAATTCCCCC
>Ga0209929_1000043_pt1 | contig 41039 bp, 52 predicted proteins | sample SalPon2_C_H2O_MG_2_FD_185731 | JGI IMG/M metagenome (GOLD analysis project Ga0209929, IMG submission 185731) | Salt pond water microbial communities from South San Francisco under conditions of wetland restoration - Salt Pond MetaG SF2_C_H2O_MG... ... | reverse complement strand
CCTGTTGTAGTAATAGCATCATCTGCTACAGTAAAACTAGACAGTTCGAAGTTAGTTTCTTTAGCTGCACCTTTACGTCTACGGCGAGAACCGTCACGACGAAGGTCACAGTTTAGTTCATCTACTGATGCATCTGGTGGGAAAGTAAGTTCACCTGCCTCAGTAATCAAACCTTTAACAAATGTGTTAACTACCCTTTGCGTTAGACTCTGTGGCATTTCGTTTCTTACGCTCCTCGTAGTCCTTACCGAAAGCCTCTCTGCGAACAGCCTTAGAAGGAGTAATATTATTTAGGTATACTTGTATAGCTTTCTTAGCGTTATCTAGAGATGTGTACTTTCCACTTAAATCGCCTGGAACCTTGCCTTTTTCTACATGGACCTCGAAGAATATAAAGCCATCTGGTGATTTTCTTACATGGATAGGAGTGCTTAGTTTTTCTGTGCATGTCGCCTTTAAGGTTTTGTTGTCGTAATCAATCTCGAAATCAACGTCTACCATAGTACGGCCTTTTATTTTCTTTCTTCACTCTATACATATCACTCTGCATATATGACTTCTGTCTACGTGCAGCTTGTTCTATCTTCTGATCTACACCACTCTTGAATAATGAGAAGCATGTAGATTTAGATTCAGCAATCAAGTATGGGAACAATACTTCATCTAAGTCTGGAATGAAAGTGTCACTGATTGTGAATGTAGGAATCTTATGACCTAGTGCTTGTGTTTTATTCTCTGCTAGAATCTGATCTGTGTCACTCTTGTGTGAGTCCATTACGATATGCAGATCATCGAATGACGTGTAGTAAGTAGGCATCTGATCATTACGAATAAGTAATGGTGTGTTACCGTTCACATCGTAGACTGTAGTTACATTAGCACCGTCTTGGTGTAAGGTTAAGAACAACAGAGGTTCTATGTATTGTATCTCTTTAAACTCTGTCTCGCTTGTAGTACTTACGTTATAACGAATGAAGTCTATGCGTTTTACAGAGTCGGGTACTTGAAAGTGTGTCGGACGTGCTGAACTAGACAGACTTACAAGTTTAACTAATTCTTGGTGTTCAGGTATCATACGAGTAGATACCATGTTGTAGTAAACATCACGTACTACAGATGCTATTTGTTCAGCTTCTATAGAGTCGCTAATGCTGTTGACATCCTCAGAATCCATGTCTGAGAGAATGTTCTGTACTATCTGTAGTAATGTTCTTTTCATTATGAGCCATCCACTGAAACTACAAACCACAATTCAGTATGTGAGGAAGCACCGCCATCACAACTTACTCTAATGTAATCACTTGCTGTGACTGTATTGTTAGATGAAGGAGCTAGAGTATCTACATCTCCTGCAGCAGAACCTGCTGAAGTAACTACAATAGTTCCCATAGAGTTTCCTGCAGAGTTACGGAATGTAAACGTAACATCTCCACCTGCAACTGCTCCTGATGCTACTGACTGTATCTTAGAGATCGTACCTGCATAGGGCATTGGTAAGTAAATATCTGCTGCTGTAGAAATATCTTCAAAGTGTGCAGTGATCATAGATCGACGTGAAGTCCACGCACCTGACCCTGAACCATTTGCAATATACACATCGCCTGAACTAGCAGTAGATGCACCCTTCGGCTCATGGAGATAAGGGTCTGTAAGTGCTGAGTGGTTTACGTTTGCCATTTAATTGTTTCTCCTTGAGCAAGTAAGGTAGCCCCCGAAGGGACTACCTAATAGTATTATGTTTCGATGTAAGTAATAACCAACTTAGCAGCACCTGCAGTAAACGCTGCAGTACCGTAGTTAGGTTTAATGTATGCATCTGAAGCACCTGTCATCACTGCGCCACCTACTAAAGCACCGTCACATGCGACTGCTTTAGTTGTAGCGTTGATTGCTGTAAGTGCAATGGTTGCATCGATACCATCAGCATCAATAGCAGAACCTGCAGAGTCATACGCACCGATTGTCAAGGTTGCTGAACCGCCTGAAGTAAAGGCTGTTGTTACCAACAAGTGAGCACCTGTAATGTAAGAGTTTGCAGGAATGAATGCATCATTCGCTGTTGGTGTTGCAGCCGAAGAGCCTAGCTCAGTCGCATCTGCAATATCAATTACAAGTGTTTTTACTTCTGATACGGCTGTAGTACCTGCATCAACTGCAGCACCCTGATCAGCATTAGTTAGAACACGAAGTCCGTCTGCGTTATTGTAAGACATGTATCTTTCCCCTTATCTTAATTAGACGTTAGTTTTCGATACAACACGAACCATGTTCTCTGGACGGTACAACTTGACACCATAACGAGCAGTTGTAACAAACTCGTCACGTTGGAAGTCTTTGTTGTATTCGTAGTCCACTTCTGGCATCTGACGCCATGCACCCACGAATGGGTTAGCAGTCTGATCCGCAGAGAAGAACAAGTTAGCTTTACCGTTATCAGTACCGAAGTCTACATTAGCATCCGCAGATGTTGGTAGAGCACCGTCTGTAACGTCAGCTAGGTAGTTCGAGCAGTATACGTCGAAACCATAAACGTTTGCAACGAACTGCATACCAGACGCAATACCATCACGAACAAGACCCTCGAAACGTGGGTTGTTTGAAACGTTTGTGATGTTAGATAGAGTATTCAATGTGTACTCTACTGATGGGTCAACGATAGCAACTAGGTTACGATCAGGAACATTTGCTTTCTTCAATACGTGACGTGCACGTGCGAAGTCTTCAAGTGTAATGATAGCACCTGTACCACCTGCTGCCCAACGGTGTTCAACGCCATCGATAGACTCGTTGGAGTTTGCTGAAACACCTGCTTCTGGAGCAGCCATAGTTGTTGTTTCGAAGTGCGCCATGATAGCACGTTCTTGTTCAGGAACAAAACGAGAAACCATTTCGTTCATGTAGAACATGTCTTGTTTAGCTTTCTTAGTGATATAAGTAGCTGATGATAGATACTTGTCAACACTGAATGTGAACTGACCTGTATCTAGTGGACGGTACTGAACCGCTGTATCTTCAGCGTAGTTGTCCACTTGCGCTTGACCGATTGATGGAATCTTGAATGTGTCACCATCTGGGAAACCTTCAAGCATACGCACGTAGCGTTGTGCCATCATCTCGTCACGTAGAATCTCTTTTAGCTCGCCCGACCATACCTCTGCACGAGTTAAGAGAGAAACGTTACCAGTTGTCATAGACATACTGACTCTCCTTATTTAAAGTTGTGATTAAATACCGAACCTATTACCAAGGCGTTGACGATCTTCCATCATCTGTTGTTGTACCTTTGGTGTGTAGTATAGGTTACGATTCTCACGGCGAAGCTTCTGATAATAATTAAAATCACGCTCACCGCCAGTTGTTGTCCCTACAGACTCTGTGCGAACTGACCCTTGAGTTATAGGCTTAAAGGTTTGTTGCTTCTCTCCTAGTAAAGCAAAGAGAGCAGAGGGAGATTCAGATGCAAGTTCCTGCATACGCTCCATACTAATTCCAAGTTCTTGCGACTTGTTAATGAGTACGTTACGTGCTTCTGTTCCGTAGATTTCTTCAAGTGTTACATCCACCTGACGAATGTTCTCCTGAACAGTAGCTTGCTTCTCACGTTCTGTAAGAGTTTTTTCAACAAGGCTTTTTAAATCATCTTCACTCACTGCGAGGTTGGTGTTACCTTCAGTATTCGTGCCACCGTTATTATAGTTATTGGACTCTAGAGGTTTTTCGTTGGTGGTAGCCGAAGCCTTTGTCTCTAGTTGTTGTAACAACTGGGCCGCATAGTCTTGTTTAGATAAATCTTCTCGCATACTAGCAAGTTGATCCTCAAGGTTCTTGATATAGGCATCAGCCTCAAGTTTACCTTTAGCAAGTACTTCGGGGTCTTTCCAATTATCACCACGTGTCTCTACGATCTTCTGCAAGTAAGATTCCTGTGGTGTGGTTTCTTGCTGCATAGTATCGGATTGTGTCTGAGTCTCCTGTGGTTGGGTGGCTACAGACTTGTCTTCATCAAAAACTGACATTATTCTTTATGATCCTTACGGTTGAGGTCTATTAGTCTTAGCAGATCATCTAGAGCAGCATTGTACTCATTCACTGCTATTTGTTTTTCAGCCCATCCTGGGCCGTAGTCACGAACAGATTCTTTCTTATATAGTGTCTGTTCGATAACATCTTGCAAGTCATCAAAGGCATTTCTGTAGTAGAGTACTTCTTCGATGCGCTTGGCTTTTTCCTCACCCCTTAGACCTTTCGTCCAAGCTGAGTGCATTTATTTCATAACCTTCTTTTTCTTAGGCTTAGGCTTTTTAGGCATAGGCTTTTTGTAAGGTTGTCCTTTTGCGGGCATGATAAACTCCTTATAGTCCCATCTCTGAGGCTTCCATTAGTCTCTCTTCATTTGCAGCTTGTAGGTCTTGAACTTTAGATTGTGTTTCCATTTGTTCATCTATTGCAACATTATCTGCAAACAAGGTTGGTTCACCAAGTTCATAGGCAATGATACGAGCTAGTTCTTTACCTGACAAGTGCGGTGCAACAGTAGGGTCTTGTGCCTTGACTGCAGCCATCTGTAATAGATTCTGTAGTCTACGAGCACGTTCAGCAAAGTGTCTTGCTCCTACTGGTACAATCTTACCGCTAGACGTAATGTCTTCACGAGTAATATCTAGGAACTTCATAAAGCCCTGATCTTCATCTAGTACACGAATAGTATCTGATCTGTTCATGTATCGACGTGCATTCTCAAGCATTGTATTCAAGATAGGTTCAATGAATGTACGCTCGAAGTGTGCAGCCTTGTGTTCAAAGATACGAGATGCAGAGTTCTGTAGTGTCTGTACTTCGAATGCAGTCTTCTCACCTGGGGTACGAATACCCATAGCTTGACGAGGAGCACCTGCCATCTCTTCCATCTTGTTCTCTAAGACTTGAATCTGTAGGTCTGCGTTTAGTGCAGTAGCATCAGGAGCCATGTAACCTACATCACCTTCTTCACCCATGTATATACGAGCACCAGGTTCGAAGTCGAAGTCTTCTACGTCACCCTTGACTTTCAAGATAGGGTAAGCGATCTGATCAAACACATCTGCTTTCAAGTTCTCTAGGTGATCAATGCGGTACTGCATACCTACAAGATTATCTAGTGGACCCATTGCATATAGGTTGTCAGGACGGTTACGCCATCCACTATGGAATATAGGAGCCTTGCCCATCCATGATGGATTCTCTTGGTTGTCTAGTACGTGAGCACGGTCTACGATAGTAATCACACGATCTGCCATTAGCTCACCTGACATCTGATCGTAGATGTCTCCGTAGAATGTCATAATCTCTACGTAGTCTGATTCGTAGTACTGCTCAATGCTAGTGAAGCCATCAGCAATAAAACCTTCAGCCTTATCGAAGTGACCGTCTGTGCCTCGTACATTCTTACGAGCAGACATCATCTTTTCGAACACACCCTGTAAGTATTCGTTGTTAGGGTCTGAGTCGATCATACGCTTAATCTCACCAAGAGACTTGATGCTCTTAATGATCTTAGGTGAGTCTTCGAATGATGATGCTGTTGGATTAAAACAGATGTCGTATGGTGAGATACGAACAAGCTTCGGTCCTACATACTTAGGAATGTATTCGCCAGTTTCCTTTGTAGTAAAACCATCGTGCCACTCAACCATACCGAAACAGTTACCATACAGAATCCAATCCTGAATAATGTCAGAGACTGTAGTAACGAAACCTGATTGAGATACTTTGTTATCCATGTAGGATTGAATGATCTCACGTTTCTCTTTACGTGCTGAGTCACGAGTGTCTGCTTCCCACTTCATCCACTTCTGTTGTGGAAACAACGTAGCGAAATAGTTAGCGTGTAGGTTATCTGCGATCTGTGTAATCTTAGGAGTAGTCGTTGTATTAGACCAAGGAAGGATTGCGTTAGCAGTAGTCGTGGTATCTGTAGCGTATACGTAGTTACGTAACTCCTTAGTACCTTCCATCCAAGAGTTACGTAGCTGATGCCACAGTCTCCACTTATCTGCAATGTCTACAGCAAGGTTATCTGGATCGATAAGATTTTCAATATCAATAGTGTTCATTACCTACTCCCTGCTCTGAAACGGCTATTCGCCCAGACAATATTACTATCACGTTTCCTGTTAAGGTTACGAGTTGGACGCACAGCCATATCTACGGCAGATGCTAGAGCGTCGATAACGTCATCGTGCGGTGGGTTCCTACTAGATAATTCATCCTCTAGGTACTGCGTGTTACCACCTCTGTAGTGCCACATCTGAAGGTTGTCATATCTAGGTTCTAGAACTGCAGCAATACGCTCTTGTTTATTACCTTGTTGTTTGTTAGGTCTGAACTCATCAATACTTAAAGCTAGACCGTGTTCCTTAATTAACTCTTTTAGTTGTTTCACGATAGCCATCTGAGCAACAGTAACCTCTGCTCGTAGCTTACGGAATGACCACTTGTCGTGCATATCAAAGATGTGATCAAAGTACTCTGATATACGTTCTGTTCTAAACCTGTCGATGTCTAGAACGTAAACATTATTATCTGCGTCTACACCTACAAGAACTAGAGCAGTGTAGTCAGCTTTCGCTCTCGTACTAAACGCAAAGTCGATAGCAGCGAATAGGTTTAGTTTGTTACCTCTGTAGTACCAGAACCCATTGTCTAAGACTACGTGCTTCCTATCGAAGTATTGTATCTTGTCTCTACTTACAGGTACGTTATCTGGATCACTAGGATCGTTGTAGTACTGTGCTCTGAACTGACCTTTGTCTAGATACTTACCACGTTTCTTAGCAAGTGTAGCTATATCGAAACCGAACCACTTACCATCTTTACGTTGTTGCTTGGGCCATAGGAACTCACCCGTACCATCACCACGATTTTCTACAGGCTTCTCGAAGATTTCGTATATCTGATCTTCACCTGCTTGTTCACCCTGATCATCGTAGAGAACTTCTTTCATCTCCATTAGATCGTTGTACAAATCCTTGGTGTGATACCGTGTACCTACTACCCACTCCCTAGCGTCAGCACCTTCGATAGACGACAGTAATGAGTACTGACTTGCTACCTTGTTACGGCCCTCTAGGGTAAGAGCATTTTCAGCTACAACTACGTCATCAAGTACAGCAATGTCACAGTGTAAACCTGTCAGTGATGTAGTCAGACCACCTGTAAAAATACTAGGGTCACGGACGTTTTCTTGTTTACGTAGTGGATGATCTAAGCTAATCTCTGAGTTAGTCCACCGTGTACGTTTACCTTCCTCTGCGTGTACATGTTCAGGCCAGTAACGTCTATAGATTTCTGAGGTAAGGATACCTTTAATGAAACTAAGTTGTTTCTCAGCGAGGTTTGCTGTAGCAGAGATATACAGGATACGTAGTGTAGGGTCTTTAGTTAGTTCCCATGCTACCCTGTAAGCAATGAGCCTTGACTTACCGTGGTCACGTGGAAAGAGAAGAAGCTGATAGTTACGTGCGTCCTCTCTTGTCCACCATTCTATGACCTCTTTATGGCAATCCCCTAAGACCTGTTGTGGAGCAATCAACTGAATAAAGAACTCTAGATCATTCTCAGCAGCTTGCCTTATCTGGTCTAATGCTTGCTTTGCCATGATGTGTCCTTATGGTTCTACAGGCCAGTCCTCGTCTGCTAAGTGAGGCCATGCATCTAGATCACTGATGTCACGTAGTTCTTGACGGTACGTAGCCCATGCAGTCTTGTCTTCATTAGACAACGGACTATCATTCATCTGAGTCCAATCAGTATTAGCTAATAGAGTATCACGTTTTTCTCTATTCTTACCGCTTACATGATTTGCATAACTTGCAATTTGTTCATCATTTAAAGCAACAACAGTTTTTGTAATAGTCCAAGTACCATCTTTTAAAACTGGTGAAGTACTATGCTGTACTCTTTCTGTAGCAGGATCATAAGACGGTTGAGCTTCAAAAGAAACAGGGTGTACGCCGTATCTTTCAAGAACGGTATCCGAAACACTAGCAGGAAAGCTAGTATTAGGATTATCACTTTTTAAGTTTGCTACAGAATAAGGATACTGTGCAACTACATCATTTTCTATTTTTACATAATACATAACAGTTCTCCTTACGATGTATCTTCAACACCAATTCTTATGACTCTATCTTCATTACTATCAAGATAAAACAACTTTGTTCCATCTGGTTTAAACCTGATCCCATGTGGCGATACATTACCTATCTTTGTTCGTGCGTCATAAAAAGTATTGTCATAACTAACAGTAGTTAAATCCCATGCGGTGCTTAAACTATACTGATATATCTTGTCATCTTGTTCAGAATGAATGTATAATTTCTTACCATCAGGTTTAAACTCTATTCCCCAAGCATTTGCAGATTGAGTTGAATAATCAAAAGATTGTCCTGTTGCATATGAAGCAGTTGATATATCCCAAGCAGTACTTAAATTTAAAGCTTTTACAGTATCATCAGCTTGATAATTTACAAACACCTGAGTGCCATCAGGTCTAAATCTCATACCCGTGGCTCCAGTTGGTGTATGATTAAAAGTACTACCTGTTGAAGCAGTCGATGTATCCCATGCAGTACTCATATCATATTGTGTAATATTGTTTTCAGTACTAACGTAAAGACTTGTTCCATCTGCTTTAAAGTCAAGTGCGTTGGGTACACTTTCATTCTGACTGAATCTTTTTGCACCATCTACAACAACATTATCTTCTGACGTATCATAAGGAATTGTTAAGTCATAATAGTTAATGTCATTCCCTGCATCATCTAGGATGTACATTATAGTGCCATCATCATTGAAAGCTATGTCTCTTGGGGCTGTTCCTTCAGAAAGGAAAGACCATCCACCCACATATAACTTTCGAACTTGATCACTACCAGTTCCAGTATAGAAAAGAGCACGACCATCTTCCCCCCAAACAAAACTTCTTGGCGAAGTTTCAAGACCTCCAACATAAACTTGGCTACCGTTTATAAGAGTAGCAGTTGATGTGTCCCATGCAGTACTTAATTTAAAGCTAGTAAAATCATCTCCTGCGTATCCAAGTATTGTCATATACTTACCGTCAGGACTAAGGGCTATACCTGCAGGAGAAGATTCTTCACCCCCAACATAAAAGTCTGTTTGTCTTGTCCAGTTGCTTGCAGTTAAATCCCAAGCAGTAGATAAAGTAAAATGGTGGACATCATCATTACCAGGGTCTATTACATAAAATTCAGTACCATCATCCTTGAAAAAGATGCTTGTAGCGGTGGCTATTATATCCCCTGCAAAACTTGACAAAACTACAGATACACTATCATAAGATGCTGTAGATACATCCCAAGCAGTAGATAAAGAATACTGAAAAAGAGTATCGTTTAAAGAGCCAGACATATACATCTTAGTACCATCTGGTTTAAACCACAACCCCCAAGGGCTAGTCTCTTGTAATGCAAAAGAAAACTTTTTACTATCGTAACTTTTTGTAGTCACATCCCAAGCCGTACTCAGAGAGTATTGGAATACTGTGTCGTTATCACCACTTGAAGCACCTGCGCTGATAATGACATACATCTTTGTACCGTCAGGTTTAAAGAATACTGTAAAAGGATTTGAACCTTCAGCAAAAACTCCGCTAGAAGAATCATTAATTCCCATACCATAAGTTACATAAGTATTAGGATCGTCTGGAAAAGCATAGGCTAAGTCCCATGCACCTGGAATACCTGTAGATACACCTGATGCAGCTTGTAATAACTTTTTCTTAGAAGCCATTAGTTATTACTCCTTAACCTAGTGCTTGACCTGCAGTGAATCCATACCAGTTAGTACCGCCATCTCGTGTATAGAACACGAAGACATCTTTAGCGGATGCAGTTGCAGTTAATGTAGGAGCCGTAGCAGAGGGCCAATCAACAGACGTAGGCCATGTGACTGTGTAGCCGCTTGCTGATGCATCCTGAATAATCTCTAAACTAAAACTAAATGCAGTGCCACTTGCAGGTGGACTACTAAAAGTAAATGTAGTGTTCTCTGTCAGAGTATGACTGAATGCATTACCGTTCTCACAGTTAACTGTTGTAGCGTTAGAGGTAGAAGTAACTGCAGCGTATGTCTCGTTATATGATTTAGCTTTTAGTTCTTCTGTTAAGTTAACATCACCGTTAGCATCTGCAGTAACAGTCTTACTTGCTTCAGATGTACCTAGAGTCGTAATGTCATTATAGTTTAATTCAGTAGCTGAAGCAGTTACACTCAAGTCAGCTAGGGTTACAGTACCTCTGACATAAGTAGAAATCTGAGCACCAGTTACTTTCTTAGTAGTACCACTTTCATTTACTTCGTATTCCTGCGTACCAGAAGCATTGGCTGCAGCAGTCATATCTGAGATTTTAATATTAGCCATTTTTTAATAAGCCCTCTTCCAAGTATTCGCATCAATCTTTTTATAGATAGCTAGAGGGTCATCCCACGTACCATCTTGTTTAACTTTAGGTGTGAAGGTAGTCCACTGACCATTCCATTTTATATACGCAGTAGAACTAAAGATAATCTGTGTACAGTCTGCTTCTAAGAAGCCTTCACCGACATTTCCTGCAATTAGAACAATTCGTGTATTACCTGCTTCGTCTATACGAGTGTCACCTGCTTCAGTAATACGTGTAAACTCTTCGTCTTCTGTAAGTAAAGCACCGTAGTGTACAAAGTCATAAACATTGCTAAACGTACCTGATGCACTAAACGACCCAGAAGCATTCTTAATACGTATACCATCGAAGGTTGCTGTACCTGTTCCACTGAATGCTTTACTAATATCGAAGCTATTCAATCCAAGGAACGTAGCAGTACCTGTTCCTGATACACTTACTGAGTCTTGGAACAACGCACCGCCTGTAGCAGTCATAGTTCCTGTAGCACTCAGGGTAATAGGATCAGCTTCAGATGTTAATCCTGCAGCAGTAAGCTTAGAACCAATAGACGATAAACTAGACGCAGCCTGATAAGTAGTATTTGCTACAGAAGCTAGAGCACCTGATCCTGATAGTGCAGATAAACCTTCAACGAACTGTTCTGTAATACGTACATCACCGTTCTCAGCAATACGTGTATTACTTGCTTCATCTATACGGAAACCTTCAACAGATTGAATATCTACTGTCTGTTGTACCCAAGAAGCAGTGTTTCCTGTGGTAGTAAGAAGTAAAGGAGATAATCCTGTAGGAGCACCACCTGCACCAGAAGTAATAACTTCAAGGTACACTTTAAGCGTACCCATTGTACTGTCGCTACTATAACGAGCCTCATAGAAAGTAAAGTCAGGGTCATTCCCTAAAGTTACTTGCGGTCCTCTAAGAAGAAAATCAAATCCTACAGCAGTCGCAGGGCTAGATGTCTCAGCGTATAAGTAGTAGCTACCTGCAGCAGCAGTATTTAGACCAGTACCAGATGAACCTGTTCCTGCTGTGTCTCTGTTAAACCGTCCTGATGTAGTACCTGTTAATACAGTAGTCCAACTAGCAGTATCATAATTACTTATATCTGTTGAGGTAGTAGTAGTTTCAAACCCATTACCGCTAGACTCAAAACTATAAGTAGTACCGTCTAAACTAATTAGATCAAGCTGAAGGTCAGCCCTAAAACCACCACTTGTATTCTCGTAGTAGAAGACTGGCCTTACGGTTGCGCCTCTGTATATATTAGCCATGACAGAAGCCCTTTGCTATTATGCTAGTGTAAGGTCTACGTTACCTGCAGCAAATGTAATTGTGTCGCCATCTTCAACAGTCTTAGATGCAGTCATCGCACCGTGCCATAGTAGGTTACCACCAGAACTTGCATCAAATATACCCACGTGAGTAACTGTGCCGTAGTTAGCACCCGAAGCAGTATAACTTACGTCAGCAGTATTACTTGTAGCACCACCAGAAGCAGCACTAAATGCAATCGTCTGACGTGTATATCCACCTGTAGATACTTCTGTACCACCACCTGCGTCATTAGGTGCAGCAGTGAATAGAGCTAGATACCAGGCTGTAGGACGAGTAGCAGTGCCACTTGTCATTAGGAAGTCTAGTAGTAGGTCTTCTGCGTGATCTGAAAGAGCAGCCATATTTTATATTCCTTCTTTGCTTTCGCTTATGCTTTATTTGTTAACTAGATACTTTAAACCAGATGTCACCGTCTTCACCACCTGTAGGGCTTGCTGTACTAACAGTAACATTGTCTAAGACATTAAGAACATTAACACCATCTACATAGATAGCACGTACATTTAAAAGATCATTATCGTTTAGGTCTAAGTCACCTTGCATAGCATTCGGAGCACTACCATCTAGTGACAGAGTATTATTAAATCCATTTTTAAGATTTGTAAAGTTTTCATTTAACTGACTCTGTGAAGCATAGCCAGAACTAATCGTATTTACTGTAGGCCGTTTAGCCATTCGCTTGCGCCTCCCTTTTGAATCAGTTTATTAAACCCTGATCTTTTAATCGCTTCAAGTCTTCGTTTACACCTGCTCTTTCGAAAGCTTCTTCAGATGTAGTCTTGTCTTTTAGATTCTTTTCTTTACGAGCAGCACGTCCGTCTTCTTTAGCTTTCCATTCTTCGTTGATTAAGAACTTAGCTGCAGTGAAACTACTACGCCCACCCTCTTGTATTTCTTTTATAACAGACTCAAAGGCAAGTGATTTACGTTTTACTTCTGCCTCTCTACGCCACTTCTCAATAGGTTTCTTGAGTGGCACAGTCGTCTGCATCTTTTCCCAGACTTCCCAACTACCAAAGACTGCAGTAGCGAACTGGTACTCTGTCGGGTCCATTGTTGCAAATGCTATGTACAACTTACCCAGAGCCGTAGCAGGTCTGCCATCAGGCATCACGATGTCTTCTTCTTTCAGCGTAAACAACGCATACTCTGGTGAGTCATAGGACAGTTCGTAAAACAAACTCTTAGTCCTTATGATTCCGTTCTCTGTTTTAAGCTGTTGTAGGTTATACATAGACATGGTTTAGTCCCCCTATACTTATATATTAACACGGAAACAATAGGTTTGTCAACACTAAAACGACATAAAGTGTAAAATTAATTTACTTTACAACAGATGTTTTTTATGATACCCTATATTACTTTAAGTAATTATTACTACAAGTACTTGTGTTATAAGTATATTATAATACTTTAAACACTATTACTTAAAGTAAGGATACTACAAGTGTACACCGCACCCCTGTATGTAAAATACCTCTGAGAGCCACGGAGAGGACCGTACAGTGCAGGTTCTGTTGTTACAAGTACCTACCCCCTCTGCAGGGTCTAATGTTTTTCTGAGATAATTTTATGTCGTAATGTACAATACAGAGGAACCCCCTAGACCCCCGCCTCACCCCTGCGTGTGATCACAAAAAAGTACCCCCCGGCAATCTGTGATCACAAATAATACGTCAAGAATGCTGACCTATCTGTAAACGTGATCACAAATAGGATCGATACTGTTATAATGTAACACTTTGTAAGGGAAATACAATAAAGGTCAACAAACCTTACCTATCTGATTGATCTGATTGGATTAATACGTCAATAGTTCTTACCTATCTGAACCGATTCAATGGGTATACATTATAATATACAATTGGACCTATCCTTTAGTATAGACTGGATATACTTTGTAGTCGTTTACAACTGTGATTTAATTTGCAATACTGAATATATCGAAACAACAACACGAAAGAAAGAAACAATGACAACTGATCAAGAACTTGAATATCTTTTAAAGACAATAAAAGAGAATAACAAAAAGATTGCAGAAAAGCACAAACAAATAAGAAAACAACTTGAAGAACTAGAAAAACAAATTAACTATTGACATTCTTGGTTAGGTGCTGCCACAATAGCACCATTCCAAGACGGTCAATCAAAAGAGGAAAGAAAAATGAAATACGTTATATTCTCAATAGACAATGTAACCGACACACACACACAAGCTAAATTTTTGCGTCATATAGATACCGCAAGAGCCATGCAAAAAATGAAAGGTAACATGGTACACTGTATCGGATCGTATAAAGGTGAAATTGAGCCGTCCTATATGATGTTATGGGATGATTTCAAAGAACACGTTATAGGCAAGGGGTTCGTTGAAAATCAGGAAAGTATACTTAGGGTATCAGAGTGCAATAAACAATATGCTGAACTGGTTTATTCCGATCAGACAAGGGAAAGTGTAGGCTCTTTAAAAGATGTTTCTAAAGATGAAGCAATGAAACATGATGCTTGGACATACCGACCAGATTTAAACATGTATTGGATCACTGTTAAAGGAAATCCAGACACAGTACACAATGGATAAAAGGGGTTGATTTATTGGTGACATCTGTTAAGGTGTCACTAGATAAACCAACACAAATAGGAAAGAAAGAGGAACAGGACCAATGACACAACACGTCAAAAACATACTCAAAGTATACCGCAGAGCAACACCAGAGGACCACGCAAACGGTCTAGAATGGTATGATCGTGCGGCAAGATACGCAAAAGTAATCTCAACCAAGTACATGATCCACCGTCATACTGTCATTGGTGTCATGGCTGCGCTGTCACCCAACAATCGGTGGGAACGCAACATCAAGGACACAGAAACAATGTGTGTTGCATGGATACAAGGTGGTGATCTGACCGACTTCAAGGTGTCGTGTTATAACAAGATGAAAGAAAAGGCGTGGTCTATCCTGTCAGATAATCTAGTTGATGATGATGACATACTGACTCGACTCAACGGACAGAAAATCAGATCATTCTACTCTAACATTCGTGGACTCAATGAGGTTACGATTGACGGACATGCACTCAACATTGCTCGTGGGTATCGTGAAGGACTGACCACAGACAAGACAAACATGGGTAAGAAATTATATCTTGACATGCAAGCTGCATATGTTAAAGCTGCAAAGCGTGTAGGCATACTACCTCATGAATTGCAAGCAATTACATGGACTACATGGAAACGTGAACACAATATCTAAGGGGTTGACAATGACAATAGGAATTTTTCTCTTGACAATACTAATCTGTTGCTATATTCTAGCATGGTTAATTGAATCTTAATCCGCATAAGCAAATCGAAAGGAAATAACATGGGTAAAGTAAACGCAATGGCAATGGACAGGTTGGAATCTGCATACGACAGGGGTCACGCTGATAGATACTACGGACGCAGAGCTATGCCTAACCTATGGCTTGACAGTTTAGGATCACGTGTCGTAACAATGGAACACATGACACAAGAGGAGATCGACGCATACGATGATGGTTGGAACAACTGCACAGTAACAAAGGATTGGGGTGACGACGAGTAATGGGTTTACTTACATGGTTGGTAGTGTTGTCACTGTACATAGCGATACCGCTACCACCACAATACGTAATGATCGTAGGCAGAGCACTGACTTTATCTATGGTTGTAATGATAGCACTAGCACTAGGAACATAGAATGGATAACAAACCAGACGCATACGTAATCATCGCTGAACTAGAAGACAATAGTTTCAGAGTGATAACAAAGAAACTTAATGTAAGAGAAGCACGTGAGAAGCTAGAGATAGTACAGTTGAAGATCAAGGATTCGCATAAGCAGAACAAGATGTTTCACGGTGTCATCAATGCTTTCATGTTCAACCTAAAGGAGCAGTACGTTGACACTTGATGGATGGTTGGTAGCCTTGATCGGTCTAGCGTTTGCACTGGGATTCCTAGTTGGGCGCAAGGACTCTGAGCAGATCGACAACAAGGTTATCAAATCTAACTTCTGGAATGGATTTGAGATGGGGTATCATGCACACATGCAAGAAGCACTTGACAACGACAAGGATTTGTGATACCCTATCTTACTTAAAGGATAATACTTAAAGAATCTGTGTTATAAGTATAGTAATACTTTATACACATTACTATTAGTAAGAGACTAAAGAAAGGGGCAGGACATGAGATGTTTTTGTTGTAACAGAGCAGACGCTACGTTTGTAGATAAAAAGATGCAACGGTTCTACTGCGTTGAGTGTAAGGACGATATTAACAAGACTGCTTACAGTACATTCGGTAGAGATGACCTTGAAAGAATCTTCAAGATCAACGAAGAGGATGAATTGAAAAGACTTCTTGGTATCAAAGATAAATATGAAGAATAGTCTTTACACGTCGATCAGAATGTACTAATATATAAGTATAGGAGTAATAAACATGAACACAGAACTAGAAATTTTTATGCGTGAGATTGGTGTGATGACACCAGTAGACTTAGACTTCGAGGATGACGATGATGACTTTGATCCTCGCCAGGAATGTATGATGAAGGGTTACTTCAGGAGTCCATACGATGAAGACGGTAACATCACGTTCTAATCCAATGGCTAAAGACTTGAGGCAACCTAAGTACAAGCAGAAAGTCATACCAGATAAGAAGAAACCTAAACCATTTAGGAAAAAGAAACACAAAGGAAAGGACGAGGATGTTTGAAGTAGGTGGATTAGTATGGTGGCAGTGGTGGATACTGTTGATGGTAACGATTAACACTGGGTTGAATACTATCGTGTTCTTCAAGCACAGATTCAAAGGTGGTAAGCAATGATATGGGTATTGGTTTGGTTTCAGATAACCAACAGTCAGGGTGTAGAGTATTATCAGATTAAATCTTTCCCGAAGAAAGATGAATGCATACAAGCATTGGATGAAGCACAGGTGTTAGTCACACACAAAGGCGAGGCAGTTGTATGTTTAGAGGTGGATGTAAAATGATTGAGTTAGAAAGGATAGACAAAGAGATAGAGAAGCAAAGTGAAGAAGTGAGGCTTGCTGAGATAAGGGTTTATGATAAAGATCAATACGGAAAAGGGCCGTGGAATGAGTTAAAAAGATTGCAACAGGAAAGAGAGCTTATACTGAGTGGTGTTAATTGGAAACATCATGGGTCAGGGACTGTGTTAGTAGAAGATAAGTTTATCTATGCATTACTTACTGGTAAGTGGAGAGTTCTTAATAAAAATAAATGGTATCAAAGTAAGAGTGTCAAACACTTCATAGAAAATTATGTAAGGAAAGATGATGATTGAGGTAACCTATATCAATCACATGGGTGATGACTTAACAGTGGTCAACGCTGCACGTGTTAGCTTCGGTAAGAAGTCAGACTACATGCCACGTGTTCACATGGGTGAGCCGAAGGTACTACAGTTCAAAGATGACAAGCTAATCAAGTACCTTGCAAAGCACAAACACATCAGTCCATTCGGGCATTGCTTCGCATCTTTCCATGTCAAGGCACCTGTGTTTGTAGCACGTCAGCTAGTCAAGCATAAGTTCCTACGTTGGAACGAGATCAGTCGTCGGTACGTTGACATTGACGTAGAGTTATACGAATCACCTGAGTGGCGTGGACGTAGCGCAGACAAGAAGCAAGGCAGTGAAGGTACAGTCAAGAGTAACTTTAACATTAAGTACTACAACACGAAAGCTCTCATGGCGTATGAGCAACTACTCAACGAGGGTGTCGCACCAGAGCAAGCACGTATGGTGTTGCCTCAGTCTATGATGACAGAGTGGTATTGGTCAGGTAGTCTTGACGCATTCGTTGACATGTGTAACCTACGATGCACTGATGACACGCAACGAGAGTCACGTATTGTAGCGGATGCTATTGACGAAGAGATGGAACGTCTGTTCCCTGTATCATGGAGCGCACTAAGAAATGCAAGCTAGAGAAGTAACACACCAACCCTGCCCACATGCAGACTGTGAAAGTTCAGATGCCTTTGCGTACAACACAGAGAAGATGACAGGGTACTGCCATAGTTGTGACCGTGGCTACCCAAGTAAAGGTATGAGCCTGAAACCCTGGGCGAAGGAGACTTATCCATTGCAAGAACTAAAACAAGTATCAGTACAGACAATCAAGACCACAGAGATCGAAGGGCTTGGTGACTACGAAGCTTACCGTGGTGTACGCAAAGATGTCATGGAGTTCTACGATGTACAGACATTCGGATTCAATCAGGTGTACAAGTACCCATCAGGATTCCGTAAGGTACGCAACACCAAGGAGAAAGGATTCAAGACAGACAAGGGATTCAAGACTGATGAACTATTCGGTATGGATAAGTTCAACGCAGGGTCAGCTAGGTCTATCGTGATATGCGAGGGTGAGCTAGATGCTATGTCTGCATTCCAGATGCTCGACAAGAAGTACCCATGTGTATCCGTGCCTAGTGCCACACCTAATCAGAAACTGTGGCAGGGTAAAGCAAAGGAGTGGATCGATAGCTTCGACAGGATTGTGTTGTCAGTAGATAACGACGAGGCAGGACGTGCATTGGCTACCAAGATCGGCGCACTGTTCCCGAAGAAAACATTCCAGATCATACACGATAAGTTCAAGGATGCTAACGAGTTCTTAGAGGCAGGTGCTAAACCTAGCTACGCTGCAGCATTCTACAATGCTAAACGGTACACACCTGACAACATTCGTAGCACACCTGAACAGTTCCTAGAACTATTCGAGAAGCAAGACGATGCAGTGTACGTATCGACAGGTATCGAATCCTTTGATGACGTTGCACTTGGTCTGATGCAAGGACACTTCACTGTGTTCCAAGCACCCGAAGGTATCGGCAAGACAGAGTTCATGCGCTACCTAGAGTACCACGTCTTGACTGAGCACAAGGATACAAGCATTGCTATCTGTCACCTAGAAGAAACAGAGAAGCGAAGTGTGTTAGGTCTAGTGTCGTACCACTTGAACATGAACCTGACACGTAAAGACTTGATACAAGAACACGATATGGAAGAGGAAGTCAAGCAAGCAATCATCGAACTATCACAAGATGAACGCCTGTTCCAGTTCCAGATCGCAGTAGACGAAGACCCTATGGACATACTAGAAAAGATCAGGTATTTCCGTGAGGCTTGTGGAGTAGACTACGTATTCTTTGAACCGATACAAGACTTAGCCTACTCTCGTAAGGGTGAGGAGTCAGTAGAGAAATGGTTGTCTGCTTTGTCAGTACAGCTATCTCGCATTGCCTCTGAACTAAACGTGGGAATCGTAACCATCGCCCATGAGAATGATGATGGACAGGTACGAGATTGCAGAACCATTGCGAAACGTGCATCTGTTGTAGTGAAACTAGAACGTGATAAGATGGCAGAGGATCGTGATGAAAGGAACACAACGAAACTACTCCTCGTCAAGAACAGACCTGCAGGTAAAACAGGATTCGCAGGGAAGCTTAGATTCGACGAGGCAAGCTTCAAACTCTCAGAAGACAGAGGTAGATGGAGCTAACCCATATGATGACGTGACGCACTGGATAGGAGAATTGAATGATAGTATTCGCAGACATAGAGACAGAGAGCCTGACCCCTGACAAGTTGTGGTGTATCTGTGTGAAAGAGAAAGAGTCAGGTAAGACACACCAGTTCGTCAACCTACATGAGAACGAAGAGGAACGTGATCGGTTCAAGCAGTACGCCAAGGGTGTCACACGTTGGGTTGGTCACAACTTCATCAACTTCGATGCGCCTGTGATCAACAGGATTGTAGGACAAGTCATCGACATGCAGAAGATTGTTGATACCTTGGTTGTGTCTATGCTTGTTGACTTCGGTATCGGATCACACAGTCTTGCAACATGGGGTGAGAAGCTAGGCTTCCCGAAGGATAACTTCAAGGACTTCGAGGGTGGCCTGACACAAGAGATGCTAGACTACTGTCACCGTGACGTTGAGGTAACAGAGAAACTATTCGATCACTTCTCTAAGCAGATCAAGGACAAGGATTGGTCACAGTCTATGCGCCTTGAACATGATGTAGCAATCATCTGCCAAGAGATGCACGAGGGTGGGTTCGAGTTTGACATAGCAACTGCGAATCGTTTGCATCTAGAGATTACTAAACGACTACAAGAACTAGAGGAACGTATTCATCAGGCATTCCCACCCAAGCTAGAACTAATCAAGACTATCAAGTACCGTGTTAAGGAAGACGGTAACCTGTTCAAGAATGTAGAGACTGCACTTGAGACATACCCTGAGACAAAGATCGTTGACGATATGCTAGAGTGCTACGACTACGTAGAGTTCAACCCAGGTTCTACGAAGCAACGAGTCGAGAGATTGTGGGATGCAGGTTGGAATCCTGTAGATAAAACAGTCGGTCACCGTGAGGCTATCCGCAAGGAACAGACAGAGAAGCTTGACTACTACAAGAAGTATGGTTGGACAGTATCAGAGGAGAACCTCAACACGCTGCCTCAGAGCGCACCAGAGGGGGCAAAGGCACTTGCTGAGTGGTTGACCTTAGAAGGACGCAGAAGCACACTCACAGAGTGGCTACAGGCAGTGGAGAGTAGCAGGGATACACGCATCCACGGTCAGTTCATGCACATAGGATCATGGACAGGACGCATGGCACACCGTCACCCTAACATGGGTAACATACCAAGTGTGTATCATGGTGATGCTAAGACTGCGGTAGACAAAGTAAAGGCAGATTACGATGGACAGTTTAGAGACTTATGGACAACACCTGATGGGTGCTATCTTGTTGGTACGGATGCTGCAGGAATCCAACTTCGGATACTTGCTGACATCATGGAGAGTAAGCAGTATGTTAAGGCTATTATCGAAGGTAAGAAAGAAGACGACACAGATATACACAACCTTAATCGTAAGGCTCTGGGTCTGAATCATATCACTAGAGACATGGCTAAGACATTCATCTATGCATTCCTACTTGGTGCAGGTACAGCAAAGATCGCACAGATACTGAAGACAGGTATGGGTCAGGCAAACAAAGCAGTGTCTAACTTTACTAATAGTATTGAAGGACTAGCTAAACTAAAGAAGAATGTTATACCTGAGATAGCATCTCGTGGTTACTTCAGAGGGTACGATGGACGCAAGGTTGTAGTACCTAACGAACACAAGACACTAGCAGGTATGTTGCAGAATGGCGAGACACTTGTAATGAAGTACGCTACAAGACGGTGGCGTGAACAGGCAAAGCAAGAAGGTCTTGACTTTAAGATATGTACATGGGTACATGACGAATGGCAAACAGAAGTGAGAGGAAGTTATCAAGACGCAGAGAGACTAGCTCAGATACAACGTGATGCGATCCAATGGGCAGGTTTGCATCTCGGAATTATGTGTCCGTTAGAGGGTGAATCTTCGATAGGAAAATCGTGGAAAGATACACATTGACCCCTTGACAGACGCTACTATATGTATTAATATATAAGTATGGCCCTACAAAATAGAAGGAAAACCAATGCCTAAAACAATCTACAAAGAAGTAACAACTACTGGTGCAATCGAATGGCCTCGTCTAACTGAGGAAAACCGTGACCTTACAGGGTATGGTGGTGCGTATGAAAAGTCGGACGGTGCTTACACTGTCAACCAAGTACTCACCAAGGACGGTATGAAAGCACTGAAGGACGCAGGTTCTCAGAAGCAACCTAACCAGAATCGTATGATTGATGGTGAGATTGTAGTAAAGTTTGTACGTCCACACAAGGTTACAAAGAAGGACGGTACTGAGATTCCACAAGCAGGTGGAGCACCGAAGGTAACAGACAAGGACGGTAACCCTTGGACTGCAGACATGGGTGTGATCGGTAACGGTACAGTAGCTGAGTGTACTAACCTAGTCACTACCTTCACAGGTTCAGACGGTAAACAGTACAGCCGTACATCCTTGGTTGGTGTCAAGGTTCTTGAGCTTGTTGAGTACATCCAAGAGAACGAGGCAGTAGGCTTCTAATGAAAACCATTGATACTCTGATTGCTGATATGCAAGAGGTTATCAAAGGTAACGGTGGGTGGTCTGGATTAGAGGGTTCTATTCTAGGCCACAACATCGCTCTGATGGCTAACAAACGATTCAGCAAACCACAGGAGCCACGAGGTTATTTATCTCTGTCTTCTATCGGTACTCCATGCAAGAGAAAGCTATGGTACAAAGTCAACACACCTGCAGAGGGTAAGCCACTAGAGTCTGACGCACTGTTCAAGTTCTTTTATGGTGACATGATTGAGGAACTAGCACTGACACTAGCAATAGCTGCAGGACATGATGTGAAGGGACAACAAGATCGTCTGAATGTACACGGTATCAAAGGTCATCGTGATGCAGTGATTGACGGTATGACTATCGATGTCAAGTCTTGTAGTCCATACGCATTCAAGAAGTTCAAGGAAGGGAACCTACGACAAGACGATCCATTCGGTTACATCAGTCAGCTATCTAGTTATGTGTATGCAGGACAAGATGATGACAAGGTAACAGATAAAACACACGGCGCATTCTTAGCGATAGATAAACAGAACGGACACATGTGCCTAGATGTTTATGACTTCACAGAGGAACTCAGAACCAAAGAGCAGGAGATGTTAGAGGCTAAAGAACTTGTCGCAGGTGATATGCCTGATCAACGACAGAATAAAGTTCCACAGTCCAAGTCGAGTCCCAATAGCAAGCTGCCTATCATGTGTAGCTACTGTGAGTTTAAGAAGCAGTGTTGGCCTGAAGCACGTAAGTTTATTTACAGCACTGGCCCTGTATACCTAGTTGATGTACGCTCAGAACCTAAAGTTCCAGAGGTATCTATGGATGAAGATTAAGGTAAGACAGAGAGCACTGAGGGCAGGTTACCGTTCAGGTCTTGAGCAAGATACTGCTAAGTTCTTAAAGAAGAAAGGTGTGAAGTTCACTTATGAAGAGTTCAAGATTAAGTGGGTTGATCCTAAGACTAAGACATACACACCTGACTTTGTACTAGAGAACGGTATCATAATCGAAACCAAGGGACGGTTCATTTCCCCAGATAGAGCTAAACACTTGGCTGTACGTGATCAGTACCCTGACTTAGATATACGGTTTGTCTTTACAAATAGTAAGGCTAGACTATATAAAGGTAGCAAGACTACCTACGGTATGTGGTGCGACAGATACGGATTTAAATATGCAGACAGGCTGATACCTGATGCTTGGTTAAAGGAACCTAAGAAATGAAACTCATACTACACAAGGTGTTACAAGAACCATTTCAACATCCTGAGTACGCAGATGAAAACGGTAACAATCCCTACTGTGTTGTCTACTTATCAGAGTACAATGGTGAAGTAGAAGAAACAGAAATGCTATACGAGACTTTCGACGAGGCATACCAAGAAGCTAAGAAAGTATCACAATCTATAGAGGGTGTTGTTATCCGTAACAATAGTATGTATGATGCTTAAAAAGAAGAAGACTGTACTGGTATTCACGTGTGCTCACGCTGACCCAGGTACGCCTAACGACAGGTTCAGTTGGCTAGGTGCATTCATATATGATCTGAAACCAGACTATGTTGTAGACTTAGGTGACGGTGCTGATCTTAAATCACTCAACAGTTTCGATACACGATACCCACAGGCTATTGTATCACAGAACTACGGTAGAGATATTGAGTGTTACAATGACGCACAAGAAAGACTACGGTGGAAGTTCAGACATCATAAACGTAAACGTCCCTTCTGGATAGGACTTGAGGGTAACCATGAAAATAGAATCAAAAAGGCTATCGCCCACGACCCAAGACTACAGGGAGAAAAGTACGGGATTTCCTTCAGCCATCTTCAAACGAAGTACTGGTTCGACGAGTACCATGAGTACCACAATTCGGCCCCCAGTATCGCTGATTACGATGGCGTATCTTACGCTCACTTCTTTGGTTCTGGGAATTATGGGACACCTGTCTCTGGTGTTCATCATGCTTACACCCTACTACAAAACAGGAACCATAGTTCTACTTGTGGTCACAGTCACAAACGTAGTATTTATTTTAAAGATACTGCACATCCTACTTCGATTATCGGGCTTGTTGCGGGATGCTTCAAGGGAAGCGAGGAAACGTGGGCAGGACAATCTAATAATGAGTGGTGGAAAGGTGTTGTAGTTAAACGTGAGTTAGAGAACGGTGTCTACGAGCCTGAGTTTGTATCACTCGAAACCATCAAACGGCAGTATGGGAGCGGATGATGTTTGATTATAGAGGACAACTTGAATTGTTAGTTGATAGTTATGGACTAAGTAAACTCTTAGAGATGAATGACATCACTGAGAATGTAGTCCTTGAAATGTTAGTTGAACGTGGTGACATAGACTTGTCAGATTATTTCTACAACGATATGCCTATTGATGTGTTAGAAGAGGATGAAGAGTATGATTAATCAGAGTGACATAGAAGCATTCGAGTATTACAACGAGGATGTAGACATCACTATGAACTACTACCAGAAGCAAGCTGCTGAGACTGCAGTCTACAAACAAGAACATGCAGTGATCTACCCTGCCCTTGGTCTTGCAGCAGAAGCAGGTGAGGTAGCAAACAAAGTAAAGAAGATTATGCGTGACGGTACATTCAATCGTCAGGCTATTGCAGACGAGGTGGGTGATTGCCTCTGGTACATTGCAGCATTGTGTCGTGACTTGAACGTGGACATGTCAGACGTAGCTACAGCTAACCTAGAAAAATTACATGATCGTAAGAAACGTGGTGTCATACAAGGGAGTGGAGATAAAAGATGACTGAACAATACGGACCAACGATAGCAATCTCAGAAGAGATTCATGCCATGAAATACCGTGGCAAAGGAGAAACATTTCGTGAGGCTATGACACGAGTAGCTGAAGCACTGAAGGACACTGAGTCACACTTCAATAACTTCCGTAACATTCTCTACAACCAACGCTTCCTACCTGCAGGACGTGTGCAATCAGCAATGGGTGCGCCTCGTCGTGTAACACCATACAACTGCTTTGTGTCTATGACTATCGAAGACAGTATGGATGGTATCATGGAAGCTGCTCGTCGTGCTGCAGAGACTATGCGTCTAGGTGGTGGCATTGGCTATGACTTCTCAACACTACGTCCACGTGGTACGTTGATCAAGTCACTAGACTCTAAGTCCTCTGGCCCTCTGTCCTTTATGGAAATATTCAATGCAGTGTGTAAGACTATATCATCTGCAGGTCACAGACGTGGAGCACAGATGGGTGTGTTGCGTGTCGATCACCCTGACATCGAAGACTTCATTACGGCAAAGAACAACAGTGATACACTGACTCAGTTCAACATCTCTGTAGGTGTGACTGACGAGTTTATGACTGCAGTTAAGGATGACCTAGACTTCGATCTAAAGTTTGATGGGCGTGTCTACAAGACTGTTAGTGCTCGTGCATTGTGGGATCAGATTCTACGTAGTACATGGGATTGGGCAGAACCTGGTATCCTGTTTATAGATCGTATCAATAGAAAGAATAACCTATGGTATGCAGAGAAGATTGCAGCTACTAACCCATGTGGCGAACAACCGCTACCACCTAACGGTGCATGTCTACTAGGCTCGTTTAACTTAACCAAGTACATAGTAGAACATGAGGGTAAGTACGTCTTCAACACAAACCAACTGCGTAACGATATACCTCACGTTGTCCGTGCTATGGATAATGTAGTTGATCGTGCAGTGTATCCACTAAAAGAACAGGAGCAAGAAGCTAAGAGTAAACGTCGAATGGGCCTTGGTGTTACTGGTGTAGCGAATGCTATCGAAGCACTAGGGTTTGAGTATGGTAGTGAACGATTCCTACAAACCCTTGAAGAAATCATGGGAGTAATTAGGGATGTCGCTTATCGCACTTCTGTTGAGTTGGCTATTGAGAAGGGACCGTTTCCTCTCTTTACTCAAGCTTATCTTGAGAGTGACTTTGCTAAGTCTTTGCCTAGTGATATTCGTAATCTCATTAGCGATCACGGTATTCGTAACAGTCATCTGCTTTCTGTTGCTCCAACAGGAACTATCAGTCTGTCAGCAGACAACGTATCCTCTGGAATCGAGCCTGTTTTCTCACATTACTACGACAGAACTATCCAAACCTTCGATGGTCCAAGAACAGAGCGAGTAGAGGACTACGGTTACCGTGTGTTTGGTGTGAAGGGTAGAACTGCAGACGAACTATCAGTGTTCGATCACGTCAAGGTATTGAATGTAGCATCACGATTCGTAGACTCTGCATGTTCTAAGACATGTAACGTAGGTGATGACGTAACATGGGAAGAGTTCAAGCAGGTGTACATGGATGCCTACGATGGTGGTTCATCTGGTTGTACTACATTCCGTGCATCAGGTAAACGGTACGGTATCTTGAACGCATCAACATCAGAGGATGTAGTAGAGGAACCTGTAGTAGAGGAAACACAAGACTTCGTAGATGAAGGTGGTGCTTGCTACTTCGATCCTGCTACTGGTCTACGTCAGTGTGAGTAGGAACCGTAAACAGTTAGGTGATGTGCCTACACCCTGCATCAAGGTCTGTCGTTTAGAGGATGGATACTGTGTAGGGTGTAAGCGCACCCCTGAAGAGATACGAGATTGGATGATCATGTCTACATATGAACAGAACATGTTAGTCCATGAGTTGAAATGGAGACAAGAGAATGGCTAATAGTGGAATACCTTGGATAGACTTCGTGTTTGATCAGTGTGTGTTGTTCTTGATATGGTCAGCAAACATACTAGGTATAACATACGAAGAGATTAACGTGTGGTTGTTCTGTATTATATGGCCCATCCTTACGTTGTATCACTTAGCACGTATCAAGTACCTGAAGTGGAAACTATATGGCTAATTGTGATGACTGTGGTAACCTGTTAGATGACGATGGATATTGTGGTGAGTGTTATGTCTATGAGTATCCTGATTTTACAGACGAGGAGTACAAGAAGATTAAGAAGAATGATGTAGTAAACAACCCTATTCACTACAATCACAGTGGTATTGAGTGCATTGATGCAATAGAGGCTATGACAGAGAACATGTCGGGGAGTATAGCACCTCATGCAGCAAACGTACTCAAGTACATGTGGCGTTGTGAGTACAAGAATGGCTTAGAGGATATTGATAAAGCTATCTGGTACCTGCAACGACTACGAGAACGATGGTGTAAGATACACCAATAAGAAAAAACCCCCAGGGATTTCTCCTTGGGGGTTTTCTTTTATGTTTTCTTTTTTCTCTTTTTACCTGAAGCAGTGACTGACCAACTCACTCGTTTCGGTCCTGTCTTTTTCCTTGCTTCACTCTTTGAGATTCTTCCTGCAACTGCTTTAGGGCGACATGCAGGGTAGCTTTTGCGCTTATCGTTTTTCCCTGACCTGCCACATGGCTTTCCTGTTTTAACGTCAACCCACTTCTCCCCGAACCACTTGCCTAGTCCACCTTTCTTAGCCATGACTACGCTTTCTTTACTCTGTTGTCTTTGCCTCGCCAACCACCGCCCTTGGATTTGTACCACTTAGCGGCCCATGCATTAGCGTATGCTGAAGGGTAGACCTTGAACTTCTTCTTGGCTTCTGCCTTGGCTCGTGACCATAGCTTCGGATTTGTAGGTGTTGGACTCTTAGCCATTACGTACTACTCCCTTCGACTTTGTGACAGTGTGGTGTAACATAAGCACCGCCTCTTCTTATATCCATAGCTATCTGTTCTGCTTCCTCTAGGCAAGCTTGCTCACTATAGAATGGTTCAGGCTTTGCTATGATCCTGCAAGATAGTGCCATAGGATCGAAGCAAACTAATAATATTCCTACCCACATCTCACCACTTCACTTTCGCAGCCCAGTATGCTGCACTCATTTTTCCCTTTTTAATGTTCTTAGCATGTCTAGCACGAAACGCTTTATTTCTTGCGCTACCTTTAGGACTGCCTTTGACACCTTTCTGACCGAATCGAATAATCTTTTCTTTACCATTCACACACGCCTTTACTACATGAGATTTAGTTGGATGTTTAGGTGTAGTCCGTGGACTATTACATTTCATCTTAGCTTTGTTAAGCCTTGCTGCCATCACTCTTTCTCCTTAGTGTTGCTATTAGAGTAAGTAAACCACGTCCCATTTCTTGTGGACTAGGGGCTAACCAACCTAGCACTAGAAGGATCAAGACCCACGGCGGTATTTCATTTATGTTTATATTTTCTACGCTATCTGTGTTTACTTTGTTTGTGTCGTTGCTCTGTTTCAGGTCACCTGTCAGTGTATCCACTACCACTTCTTGATCAGAGTTGTTCGTAGTTCCAACTGTCTGAGAGTTAGTCTTTCCTGCCTGTACATTTGCTGCGACATTCGGTCCACCCCCACCTCCCATGAGAAAGGATGGAATCTGAGAACAACCAGACAGGAACAGAGCTAAGACTAACCACCTCATTTACTCATTGCCACCTTGTTACCCATAGGCTTACCTGCCATGTACGCAGTAGCACCCATATACGCTGCAACAACACCTGTCTGTGCAATGTAGAATAGACCTAGTAGATCAGCTAGTGCAGATACACGAGAGTCTGACATGAATGGAGTAAACAAGAACACAGTAAAGATAATCATCATACCCATAGCTACCCAAGCCATGAACTTCTGCGACTCTGCTTTCTCTTCACGTAGCTCTATCTCAAGCATACGTTCCTTCATTGCTACTTCTTGCTCAGTGATCTTACCGTCACCATCAATATCGAAATCAACTACCATTTTCTACTCTCTCAGCTATTCGTCTGTTTCTTGTAATGATAAGTATCTTTCCGTTCTTGTCGAACACGTAATACTTATCACCTATCTTAATCATCTGTTGGCGAAGAACCACGCAAAGAATATAATCGCACCAATACCTGATAGTAATAGTAGTCCTGATATTGTCCAAGTAATGATGGCTTCTTGTAGTTCTGCCTTACGATACTCGTGTTCTTTTTTCTGCTTACGAATCTTAGCCTCAATAGCTACAAGCTCGTCCCATGCAGATGGCCCCATCGTGAAACTTATATAGTCCTTGAGTTCTTTTCTCATGGCCTCTGCCTTACGCTTTGCAGCGAAAACTTCCAGACTTTCAGCCTCTACAGAGCCTCCGATTGACTTCCACCAAGGGGGATTCTTGACCTGTTTCTCAGCCTGACCAAGATCAGCCATATGACCTGCCCACTTGGTTAGTTGGCTACCCATATCTTGTAAGTCCTTGCCTACAGCAAACCCTTTCTTGAGGGCGTTAAATGCGACAGTGGCTCCTGTGATTATGGTAACTGGGTCCATTATCTATCTCGCAATGCTTGCTCTATATTGTCTAGCTTATTGAAGATTGCTCTGATTGTTTCTTTCATCTCTTTCATCTCACGATCATAAGATGTTTTAGAGGACTCATGTTGCGCTTGTATTACTGCAATGTCTCTTTCGTTCTTGTTTACTTTATTAAACAGAACCCACACTACAACAATAATAGGAGCTACTAACCATTGCATGAATAAGTCTATCATCTCGTACATGATTATAGAACCTCGAAATGTGGGGCATCAATGAAGGGTCTACGCCCTGCAGAACGACGAATGTCTATGTACTCATTCATCAAGTCTTCTGCCGTACCATCCCAATCATTAAGAGCCTTGTGCCATGCAGCACCCCAACGGATAGTGACTCCTAGTTCTTTAGCTGCCTTGAGCATTGCATCAGCTATTTCGTCGTACAAGTTCAGTTCCCAACGACCACCGTCAACCCAAGCCATAAGGTCTACAGCATTACCTTCAAGGTGTTTAGACTTCATGGTTTGTGATGCACCTTTAGCGACCAAGGCTTCCTGTTCCTGAATGGTACGTAGACCACAGATCACAGAGAAGTCCTGCTCAGATAGCTCAATAGCTCTCTCCACTACAGCTACTAGCCGTGGGTTCACACCTTCAAGTTTCTCTTTACTTCGATTACCTAAAACATATCCCATTAGTTACCTGCCATAGCTATTTGTTGATCATTCTTGCCTAAGTTAAGTACGACCTTACGGCCTGTGTCACGCTCTGTTCCTTCATAGTCTCGACTACCGAACAAGAACGCAAGGTTACGAATCATTTGATAATCAGATGGTGCATTCTTCACAGAGTCCATTACAGCTTCCATGAAGGGTATACCTGAGTTCTCAAACTCCTCTGCACTAAGGTTACGGTATCGACCTGACTTGTCTTTTCCTCTACCGAAGTGTGTCCAACTGTTGAAGTCATACTGGTCTTGTGCAGTGATGTTACCATCTTCGTCTACACTTACAAGTATTTCACCTAGTGTCATCTTTAATTCATCAGCAGGTGTGATGTTCTTTAGTTTTTCTTTCAGACTAGCAGTGTCATCAGCAACATTACTACCGAAGAATGCAGCAGAAATCTTAGCACCGTATTTGTTGTAGTCCTTATAAGATAACTTTACAGGTTTTCCAGGTTTCAAGTTCTTATCTAGTGCAGCTTTACGTAGTACATCCATAGCTTCAGGGCTAAAGTTAGACTCAGTAATGTCACCTGTTATAAACTTAGGAACAAAGATGTCTTCAAGCATAGTACGTACAGGGGTAGAGGATGCTACTTGAACACCCTCGTAAGCTTTCTCACCTACATCCTGTACAAAGTCTAGACCTTTGCCTACAGACTCACCTACTGCAGTTGCAGCACTCGTACCTTTTTCGAGTAAGTCTGAACTATACTCTTTAATAGTCTCCCATCTAGAGTCAGATTTTTTATTAACACTAGACCCGAATGTTTTTATTACTTCATAGCCCATTACTCAGTAACCCTTACAAATTCAGGACGACCTTCAATTAGTAAAAGAACTTCTTGCCCTACTTTGATAGCACCTGAGTCTAATGCATTTTCTAATTCTTGATCAGACATAAAGAACGGTGTATTGTTAATATCAACGCCATCATCACTCATTTCTTTTTCTAAGTCAGGTGTTAACCAATCAGCATTAGAAATCATATTCAAAGCCATAGGCTCTGTTTGAGTGTCATCCGCAGGACGTAAGACAGGACGTGGACTACGGTCACGGCGATCAGCAGATTCAATAGCCTGTGATGCAGTGTCCATGATTTGTGTAGTAGACATTTCACCTTCACGTGGTATTACTTCTGAAATAATACCTGAAGCATACGCTTCTCTTGCACGTTCTAGTGCCTCACGTGTTTCTGCTACAGTGTGCTTTGCCTTGTTACCCTTATCAGCGTAGTAGCTACGTCCTGTATTCGGATCAGGTACTGATGCAAACTCTTTAGCGAACTCCAACATAGCAGTGTTAATATCATCAGACTCGCCTTTGATGTACGCAGCTAGTTTAGGACGTTTAGTACCAAGCAATAAACCTAATCCCATACGATCCTGCACAGTAGGGCTGAAGATTGTGTTGTCGTTAACACCTGCAGCTTTCATTGCAGCGTCCATTGCTTCAGGTGTAATCTGATATGCACCTACAGCAAATAGACGATTAGGATCATTAGGGTCTGTAATACGTTGATAGCGTTTAATCTCGCCTAGTGTCATTTCTGATAGAGATGTACCACCACGTTTTGTACCATTGTCAGAACCAATAATCTCTTTTCCTATTGTGCCACGGTTACTAGAGTTATACCCACCTTCACCTGAACTAATAAAGCTTAATACTTCCATACGCTCTGGTACAGGTACGCCACCTACATCAACCATAGTTTCATCAGGTTCTTCTACCTTAGTCTGAGCTAGAATACGGTTAGCTGCAGATACAACATCACGGTGTTCATATGCTTTAGCAATATCACGATAAGCTAGGGCAGTATTTTTAGGAAGACGTAGACGACCATTCACCATGTTTCTAGAGAACAAAGATGCATCAGTAGCATCACTGAAACCTAGAGCAACCTGTTCAATATACTCTTTATCAGTGGCGTAGTATACCTGCTCTGCTTCGTCCCATACAAGTCCAGGGTTACGGTTTGTGTACCCTTTACCATCTGTCTCAATAGAACTTATTTTAAGTTCAGAGAAACGTAGGTTATTTGTTACAACACTATTCAGTAGTGTGCGAATCTGGTTAGCAGTAGCCTTGTCGTAGTTATCTAAGAACTTAATCTTATCAATAAGACCTGAGTCGATTACTAGCTCACTTAACTTAGAACCTGTTTGTTGTATATCAAGGTTATTAAGAGACTTTACTACAGATGCAATACCTGATACTAGTTGTCTCTTACCTTGATCAGTGCCAAGTTCACCAACGTCTAGAGACTTAATTAATTCTAGTCCTGCAGCACGTTCATCCATCATATCTTTAGGAGTCTTGTTTCTGGTATCAAACACTATGTTCAACTCTTCTTGAGTCATAATAGTGTTAGGTCCAATAACCTCACCCTGACGTGCTTCAACAAGAGCGTCATAAATAGAACCTAAATCTCCACCAACAGCTAGAGCAGCAGTAGAAGAACCGTCACTCAACTTAGTTGTGATTACCTTAAATATTTCAACACCTGCTTGTGATGAAAGTATCTCAGCTTTAGCAATCTTAGCACCTGCTAGAATCTCACCCATAGTCTGCCCTGTCTGAGCTAGATAAGAGGCAACACCTGTAGCAATTCTATCAGGGTCTTTACTTTCTTTCATCTGAGTAAGAAAATCATTTAGGTTTGTAAAGTATTCATCTACCTGACTTCTTTCCTCTTCAGGAACAGTGTTAGGGATTAAGACATCTACAAGACGTTGAGCCTCTGCTACTCGTACTTCAAGACTTTCAATATCAAGTGTTGTGATAGGCTGACCAGTATCACGCTTTAACTGAATAGATGCAACAATAGCAGTATCTAAGTTGGTTAGTCGTTGCTCTACTGTACGTTTAGTATCAGTATAGTACCTAGATAAGTCTTCCGTCTTAACAGTTGTTTGCATAAGCTCTGCTGCAGCAGTCTTTGCGGCTTCGTTCTGAGCGTATATGAATCTATCTTCTTCAGAAAGGTTAGGCTGAGTTACTTTAGAAGCAAGGTATGCAGTCTGAAACACAGGGTTCTGTTGCATTTGTTCGTACTGCTCTTGCTCAGTAGACTTAGCTATACTAGCAATGTCCATGCCAGTTGCTGCTTTGATAGCAGTGTTGTGTTTAGCTAATGTTGAGTAACCACCTGGTATCTCTGAAGCAGCTTTCATTATAGCATTATTATACTTAGACTTCTTTGTTTCAAAAGGCATGGGCTTTTGTGAGTCTTGAGATTCTATATTTTTTATCTCATTGAAAAGAGCATCTACTGCGCCTTTCTCCCTGCCTTTAATATTAATAGTATAAGCATCCCCTGCAATACCAATAGCAGATTGAATAAGACCTGCTTCAGCACGTTCAAGAGCAGCCTGTCCCTGCACTGCCTTGGCTTGAGCACCTAGAGACATTGCTTGAAAGTCTGCTTTAATCTTTTCAGTGTTGTCTACTACACCCTGTTGAGGACGTTCATAGCCTATATCGAAGGATGTTTTAGGTGCAAATATATCTTGTGCCATATTAGTTTCCTAGTGTTGCAGCTAGACGTTCAGCCATAGCAGTCTTATCATTCTTACGTAGTTTAAGAATTAGTTGAGGTAGTTCATCTTGTAGTGGAGTTACCAATGATTTACGTAAACTCATTTTATTTATCTCTGATGCACCACTTAAATCAATACGTAGCTTCAAGGCTTCTAGTAGTTTGAAGCCTTCTTCGTATTGTTGTGGATCACCTGACTTAATCATAGTATGAGCTTTATCTGCTAGTCGGTTAATGTCTCGACGTTCTTTACGTAATTTTCTGTCATCATTATAAATATTAGTCTTGACTGAGTAGAACTCTTGTACCTTTAATGGTTTAATACCTGTTAAAGCAATCATCCAAGCCTCAGTAATAGACATTTCACCAGGAACTCTAGCACCTGTCTTACTACGATAGTAGCCATTGTTTTTAATACCAAGGGCTATAGCAGCGTTATCTAGTGTCGTGATGTTACGGAAGGTTTTAATAACATCCTCTTTCATAAGTGTGCCATTTCCGTCTGTAAGATTTATAATAGCATTCCACAAAGAAGATATGATGTCTCCACCAATCTGAGTAGAAGGACCACCTAAAACTTCTAAGAACTGACCCTCTTGAATCATACGTAATGTTTCACGCACCTGACCCATAGGTGCAAGGCTTGTTGTTAGACCTGTACCTACACGGCCTTTCTCGTCTGTCATAAGAACGTCAGTTAAACCATCAATCAAACCCCATTTCATAAATGTGAAGAACTCGTGGTCTGTAGATATGTTTAGTTTCTCTGCAATGTAATCTGCAGCATTAGCAAACCCGAAACCTGCAGCACCATACATAGGTACAAGTACAGCCCCCAATCTTGCACGTTCAGCTACAGTAAATTCTTTACCATTAAATAAAATTTCCATTGATCTAATGGTATGAGAAAGCCATTGTGATGGTAGGCGTAGTACACCTTGCTGCCAAGGTGAGTTAGAGATAGACGACATATGAAAGTTCAAAGCATGATCACGACGAGCAATCTGCCTACGAGCCTGTTCAGTCAGGATAGACGCACCTGGGTTCTTCGCCATGTACTCAAGGATAGCTGTATAAGTACCTGTCATACGTGCTAGGCGGTCACCTTCACGGAAAGGTAGAAGACCTAACTCCATACCTTTAGATGCAGTCTTACGTGTAGCTGCCCATGTACTAGCTAGTTTACTAGGTGTGTAGTCTTCACCTGCAAAACCAGAGATACCACGACCATAACCTGTGTTAAGTTCAGCGATCTCAGTATCCAAGTCAGCACGTCCAGATGAACGTACATATTCCATGATCTCTTTTACTTGATCTTCGTTAAGGTTGTATCGTTTAGCAATCCTTGACAAACCCTTCTCTGCCATTTGAGGCCATATGTACATACCACGCATAAGTAGTGCTAAACCTGCCCCACGAGGACCGTGAGTAGGAGAGATAGCCATAATAGAAGTAGTATGGTGGGCTTGAACAATTACTTGTTTAGGGTTTAAGAATCCGAACTTAGACAAGAATCCTACTTTAAGCATAAAATTAGTAGGATCATTAAAGTCGATCTCTACTCCTTTAGGTTTTTCTTTGCCTCGTAATTTTTGTATTTCACGTGAACCTTTATACACAAAGTTACCTACAGCCTTACCAAGATTAATCATGGCGATTTCGTCTGCACGTTTAACACTCATACGGCGACGATCAATAGTCCATAACTCTTTCATACGAGTTACTTCTGCCCCTGTCCCTGTAAACTGAGCACCCATGAATTGATTGTAGAAATCATTTTCAGGAACATTGCTAGGTAGTTTAATACCTGAAACTCTCTTAGCTCTCTTGACCCAAGAAACCATAGAATTAACAGTGTATGCTCTGTAGCTAAATTCGTTGATAGCACTATTAATACCTGCTACAACATTAGCAGTAGGATCGAAGTTTACATTTTTTACACCACCGAAATGAGGTAGTACGCTATCACTACGGCGCATATCATTCTCAATGAAATCACCTGCAGCCATACCATTAAATACGTCATCGTCCCCATCTGCAGAAGACAAAGGTACGTTACGTTCTTTAACTTTTAACTCAGAGATGTTGTCTAAACTCCACCCATTACTTTTAGCTTCGAACTCAAAGCCATCAAAGGTTTGTACATCTGGATTCCAAGAGTTATTCTCTTTTACAATGTCATCTATGTTAGCCTTACCTCTATTAGCGAGAATAGTGTTAATCTCGTTAACAGCTTTTATAGCGTCTTCTTCAGTAAATGCAGATAACCAAGTTTTAAGACGACCTTTAGTGTAGTCACCTGCTACAACAAACCAACGAGCGTTAGGGTTTGTACGAGGACCACCTGCATTGTAACCTAGTACATCTGATGGGTCTAGCGCATCAACATTCTTAGGACGAATTACGTACTCGACACCCTCGTATGTTTTATCTAAACGCCATATATCTGTCTTAGGGTCTACAAACTCTTTGTATGTAACCTGATTATCTACAACATCTAAGATTCTTGCGTTCTCAGGAATAGATGCTTTACCTATATTCTTTGCAGGTACACGGAATCCGTTAGGCAATTTAACAGCACGGTAGCCCTTCTGGACATACCGTTGCATAATGTTACTTGCCTGTAGAAGGTACGCTGCATCGCTAATTTCTACAAGAGCTTCGTATGCTTCTTGAACACCTTGTGTAAATTCTCGTTTTGTGAACTCCACATAGTGATTAGAGAACTCTTCTACACTATACCATCCACGTCTAGCAGACTTTTTAGGGTTATCTCGAAGCTCACGTGTAATGAATGCCAGTGCTGCACGGTCAGTGTTATCTAAGGCTTCAATAGGTCTTGCAGTTTCTTTTACTAACTTACCAATAGCTGCAGCCGCACCTTCACCAAGTTGTGCTAGTTCTGTTGTGTTACGCAGACCACGCTCAGAAGCATTACTTATAAAACGACCTACACCGCCTAAGACATCGTTGATCATGTTACGAGCAGTGCCACGTTCAAGGGCCATTGCACCTTCAAAGATGTCATCAATACCCTTGATCTCTTTAGCTAGGTTTAGGTTCTCACGTAACTGAATTACGAAACCTTTACCATCATCTACAGGTATAAGTTCACCACCTGAACGCTTCGCAGCTTCTTTAGCACCTACTGATGGGTTACCTTTAGATGTAGCTTTGTAGGGTTGACCATCTGTTGCACGTCCGAACTGTACAGTAACAGTGTAGTTACCTAGATCATCACCTACATGATCTGCATTGTAGATAGGGTTTCCGAACTTCTTACCAATAAGTGCTGCTGTTTCTGAGGCAAGTCTTTTAACAGTCTCTTCGGGTAGAACTTTACCAATAGCATTGTTCTTATAGTACTTTTGTATATCTTGAATAATTTTATTTTCTTGCAAGATACGGCTTACACGAGACTCAGAAACCTTTGCAATGTCAGCATGAGGGTTTAAAGATGAAGGGCCAATATCATTAGTAACTTCAGGGTCTAGACGTTTAGCTAGTGTTGCCTCTGCTACATCTGCAGCAGCCTCTGGTCCTTCATTAGCAGCTACACGACCTACAAGTGTACGTGGACGTGCAGTTTTAGTAGCTAGTTTTAGACCACCCTTAACTGCTAGACTACCGACACCTGCAGCATCTAGTGCAGCAAAACCTCTAGTAAGAAGTTTATCACCGAAAGTTCTGAAACCGTTGTTTCTCTCCATCTCTATTAGAGAACCTAAACGCCATGCATTATCCTCACGTGGACCTAGTCTCATATAGTCTGCTGTGAATCCAGTAAACCACTCACGAAACTCTTTAGAAGACATGGTAATTTTATTCTGTAGGATTTCATTACCAAGTGTTTCTAGCTCATCTTTTCGAATGAAGGTGTAAGGTGCTACAACAAACTCACGTAAGGCCATAGACCCGAAGTCTAAGACTGTATCGATAGCACCTGTCTCCTCTCGTGCAATGTAAGTGTCTAGAATTTCTTGAGCAATACGGTTGTTAGTTGCAATACGTGTGTCAGTATCGTTTATCTCAGAGTCTTTTAGAGCCAATGCTTGTTCGTACCAATACTGATCAGTCTCAACAAACTGTTGTTCTTTCTTGCGATAGCTCTCAATCTTCTCTTGAAACTCTACTGGGTCTGCATCTAGATATTCTAGACGCTCTGCAGCATATCTCTCAAGAGGACGGTTCTGTTCTAAGAAGTCCTGCTTGGCTAGTTTAACATCCGTATGAGGCTTACCTGTGGTTAGGATAACTTCATCTTGTTCTCTGTCTGTCTTGATAGACGTGTCTTGTTGTTCTTGGGATTCATCAAGGAATTGATGATTGTCCTCACCAATGAACGTAAGATTTAAGTTTTCCATTTAGGTTTCCCTTAGATAATACCTGCGCCCACTTGGAATGCAGTGCTTGCAATACCCATAATGCTAGATGCACGGCTCTGATACAATGAAGCTTGTGATAGAGCTAGTTGTTGCTGACCTTGTAGGACGTTAGCTTGACCGTATAGCGCATTGATCTGACCTTGTAGGTCTGCAGTCCTTTGGTTAGCTTGTGTAATCTGTTCAGATAAACCAGACTGTTGTGTAGAGTAACCAAGAGCAGCCGACAAGTTAGAACCAATAGACGCAGCACCACCAGATACGGCAGATGATCCTGCAGCCCCTGCAGCTTGTGCGATATTCTGTTGACGTGCTCTTGCGATCTGAGCTTGTCGGATAGCACTTCGTCGTTGTCTACGTACAGCTAACCTATCTTGTTCTGCTTGGGTTTGTATAGTTTGTTTTTGTATTTCTACTTGTGCTGCAGATATATCTGTAACTTCTTCTTGAATTGTTGCTATCTGAGTAGCAGTAGCAGCAGCAGCAGCTTGTTGTTGTTTTGCAGCTTCAATGTTCTTATCTACTTTACTACCTACAAGTCCACCAATAACAGCACCACCGATAACAGCAGCCGTAGTAGTTAAACCAATAGCACCTGCTACAGCAGTCGTAGCAACGGCAGCACCTGCAAGAGCACCAACGACTGCACCAATCGCAGTAAATATAGCCATTTTATAATTCCTTTACATATGCTGTTTCGGTTTCTAAAAAACCTTTACGTTTAAACAAAACCCCTGCTTTACTATTAAGAACAGGGTCTAAAGAAGAAAGTCTTACAAAGTTACATCCGATACTTTTAGACCACTCTACGTAAGCATCTATTAATTTAGAAGATGTTTTACCATTTCGGTGTTTAGGTTCTACGAAGAATATAATCTCTTGACACATTTTAAAATCATTTACTGGTAACTCTGATAAAAATGCAGCAAGAACACCTACGACTTCATCATTAAAAGTAGCTACATGTACAAAACCGTTTTCATACTGAATAAGATTAGAGATAAGCTCAACTGTCTTGTTTGTGTTTACTTTAGAAAAAGCTTTGTGAGGTATTTCTTTAGAGAATTGTTTATAAAGAAGTACAATATCGAAGGTATCGCTTTGGTTAGCGTTACGTATTTTATAAGACATGAAGTCTCCTAAGTTAGTGTGTTTGGTTAACTCCACCAAGAACTGAGTATCCAAGTAGAACGAAGTCCTTACCTTGTTCACTTTCGAACTTGATACGCATTGATCGACCACGACCACGTACTTTCATTCGAGTAGTGATTACTGACTCAGGGTAATCAAAGTTCAAGAGGTTTCCTGAATCTACAACAGGCATTGATTTAAATCTATAGGCTTGTTGAGGGTTACTTGAAGTAGTATTCTTGAAGTCCCAGAATGCAGATACTAACATAGAGGATGGTTTATCTGGGGCGTATCCATCAGTTTCATTACCTTCCCATGCAGTCTCAGTTAAGCGCATGTAAGTTGTAATGTAGGGTGCAGTCTTCTTCAAGAGTAGGTCACCCATAAAGTCATAACCTGCTTCTGCGTAAGAACTATAGTTTGTAGTACCCCAATCTAAGAAGTCATCTCCTGTGAAGGAACCCATAGTCATTTTGTTTGTATCACCATCACGTATGATCAAGATGATTGCAGGTGAACCTGTAGTTGCTAAGTTCTGAATAGAGACAACATCATCTCCTGCAGAAGTTATAACGTCATCCCCTGCGCTAGTTACAACATCAAGCGTAGACGCTGCAGCACCAAAGCCAGAGAAGAACTCTATACCAATAATAGCATCTGTGTTTGTAGTTTCATCTTCAACATACCAAGGATAGAATGCTTTTAGAGGTACATCAAGAACTAGAATATTATTTACTTTAGACTCTACTGTTTCACCGTCATCAGGCCATGCCCAGTAAGCACGTTTGTTTACAGGATCAAAGATAGACGTAAGTTTATTCTTAGACTCGTTAGGAATACGATCCCAATAAGCTTGAATAGTAGAAATAGTCAAGTTACTTTCTACAGGGCGACCACTTGTTGCATCAAATTGCAATGTGTGAATACCATTCTTACTCCACCACAGAGGAGTTCCATCAGCAATAACAAAACTACCTTGACTAACAATACCTACATCTGTAATCTTTTTAATAGCAAACGCTGTAGGACTAAAGACACCATCAATACCTTCAATACGCCACACACCGTTCTCTGCAAAGATATACAAACTAGCATCAATTACATAAAGTACTTTGATACCAACAGCACCTGCTATCCGTATTGTACCGCCATCAGTATCAAGAACATCACTGATTAACTCTGATGTAGGATCGTTCTGTTGTAGACACTCACCTAACTGATAGAAGTTATCAATCAACTGACTGAACAGAATGATGTCTGTGTTTGTAGTACTGTCAAGACCTGCGTAGAATGCACGACCTGCAAAGGTGGCTACTGATTTAAATCTACTAGATTCAGTCTCTGTAGTAAGTCCTGAGATACCTGATGCAGTAGCACGATCTTTACTGAAAAAGTCTAGAATGTAGTGACCGTTGCCTGTAAGACTATTACCGCTATAAATCTCTGCCCATTCACTTGCAGAGAATGCACCTGTAGCATCTTTACCTGAATACCAAGCATGTGTTAGAGGTGGATATTTACTAGAGTTTGCAGATTGATAGGCAGTTAATGCAGAGTCACCATTAGGAGCTACCCACCCTGCGTTCTGTGTATCATACTTACGTTCATCTGAAGGGCTTGCTTTAGATTCATCATACTCTGTAGTGTCACCCTGCCAATCAAAGTCACGTACACGGAAATCAATCTGAGTAACTGTAAGTGTTTCTGCTACGTTATCACGTTCAATGTAGATAGGATCAATAGCTTCTGATACTACAATCAATGCACCTTTAAGAGAAGTGAATGAACACTTAGCCTGTGATGCACCAACACTACCTGCTACTTCATAAGTAAGTAAGTTTACTGTAGCTGTTTCAATGTTAGCTGAGAAAGGAGCACCAGACTTATTGAAGAAGTAAAGGGTAGAGCCATTCTGAAATACTAGAAACTCTAGACCTGACTGACCACCTACGTTGTACCACACACCTGTTGTAGTAATAGCATCATCTGCTACAGTAAAACTAGACAGTTCGAAGTTAGTTTCTTTAGCTGCACCTTTACGTCTACGGCGAGAACCGTCACGACGAAGGTCACAGTTTAGTTCATCTACTG
>Ga0209929_1000042_pt1 | contig 41541 bp, 52 predicted proteins | sample SalPon2_C_H2O_MG_2_FD_185731 | JGI IMG/M metagenome (GOLD analysis project Ga0209929, IMG submission 185731) | Salt pond water microbial communities from South San Francisco under conditions of wetland restoration - Salt Pond MetaG SF2_C_H2O_MG... ... | reverse complement strand
AACCAAAAAAAAATTAGACTCTGTGTCTCCAAGTTTGTGTCTAGCAAAATGGCAACAGGTCACTGTGCATTTGCAAAATGGACATACACACAGTTGTCATCATCCACAAACACACAAAGTACCACTGGAAGAACTGGAAAAAAATCCCAGTGCTTTGCATAACACAACTTACAAAAAGTTTCAAAGAAAATTAATGTTGGAAGGCAAACGACCTGACGAATGTGATTACTGTTGGAAGGTAGAAGACACCAAAGGTGATCACTACAGTGACAGAATCAAAAAAAGCAGTAACAGTACTTGGGCCATGCCTTATTTTGATCAAGTGGTCAATGCTGATTGGAATGCCAATGTGACACCAGCACAGGTAGAAGTGAGTTTTGGTAATGTGTGCAACATGAAATGTGTGTATTGCTCACCGGTGTTCAGCAGTGAATGGTGGAGTGAAATCAAACATCAAGGTGCATATCCCACAAGTGACAGATACAACAATTTGGAATGGATAGAACAATCCAATAGAACTCCTTATCTCAATAGAGAACACAATCCTTATGTGGAAGCATGGTGGAAGTGGTGGCCTGAAATCAAAAGTCAATTGCGAACTTTGAGAATCACAGGAGGTGAACCATTGCTAAACAAAAACACTTTTAAACTGTTGGATGAATTAGACACAGAACCACAACCGGCAATGAATTTGGAAATCAATACCAATCTGTCAGTGGACACAGCAACAGTGAGTAAAACACTGGATCAAATTGCTGATTTAAAATTGACCAAATCCATCAACAATGCTGTGATACATACCAGTTGTGATTGTGCAGGAGAACAGGCAGAATACATACGTGAAGGAATGCAGTATGATCAGTGGTTATCGCACTGCAAAATGGTGCTTAAACGTGGCATATCCTTGCATATAATGGTCACAGCCAATATGTTGAGCATAGATACCATGATTGACTTAATGACGGCTGTATACCGCTTAAAACAAGAATATAAGGGGGTTACATACGGGGTCAGTATACTGCATAGTCCTAAGTTTTTAAATGTGTTAAATTTGCCAAAAACACAGTATTGGCAAGACAAATTCACAGAACTTTTTGACTTTGTGAAAGCACAACAGACCACTGATGTAAATGAATTCAATTACATTGACAGACTGTGCAAGTATTTTGCACAAAACAGCTTAGAACAAAAAGAACAGATAAAATTAACACAAGATGCTAAAACTTTTATCAAAGAAATTGACCGTAGACGTAATAAAAATTTTACTAATACATTTCCTAATTATAACTTTCTAACAACTTAACACATCATATTAAATTTAACGCATACAATTAAATATTTTTATGCGTGACGAATACACATCGGCTTTTTACAAAGTTGTCAAACAAACACAAAGCAGATACGGATATGACTTGCCTTTTGACATAGAAGTATATGTGGTCATGTTGCTGTCATCTCATGTGGACAAAAAAGATTTTTTACCACATGATAGTTTTGCTGAAAGTTATATGAAGTTGAAAGGTATCAAAGCCAAAGAATTAGGTGACACATGTTTGTTTACTGTGGGTGTGTTTCCTGAATATGGAAAAAGAAAAGGATTAACACAAGAGTATTTTTCCAACATAGGAAGATCAAGTTACGATATAGCCACATCATATTTAGATGACAAACTGTTTTCAGATTTAAGAGATCATTTTAAATTTCTTTCCAAATTTATCAATGTTTGTGTTACTAATGAAAAACAATTTGGTACTTCATTGTTTTTAGCAAACCATTAAATACGTACATAAATACAATTATGCAAAGAAAAAGCCTTGACGGAAATCTAACAAAAAGAGCTTATGCTAAAACGGCATATTCAGAAAAAAAATTGCTTGATCTGAAAAAATGTGCTGACAAAGATACTGGCTATCTCTATTTTATGAAAAATTTTATGTGGATTCAACATCCTACCAAAGGTAGAATGAAATTTGATCCATATCCTTTCCAGGAGAAATTACTTGAAACTTACAATAATAATAGATTTGCTATTGCCATGTGTGCAAGACAAACAGGTAAAACAACCTGTGCGGCTGGATTTCTATTATGGTATGCAATGTTTAATCCAGATGTTTTGATTCTAATTGCGGCACACAAATATCAAGGTGCTCAAGATATCATGCAACGTGTGAGATTTGCGTATGAAGAAAGTCCAGATTACATTCGTTGTGGTGTGACCAGTTACAACAAAGGGTCAATGGATTTTGACAATGGTTCAAGAATTATAGCACAGACTACAACTGAAACAACAGGTAGAGGTATGAGTATATCTTTAGTGTACATGGATGAGTTTGCGTTTGTGGAACCACAAACCAAAGCACAAGAGTTTTGGACTTCCTTGTCACCTACATTGTCAACAGGTGGTAAATGTATTATCACGTCAACACCAAACAATGATGATGATGTGTTTGCAGGTTTATGGAGAGGTGCAAACAAAAGAGTTGATGAATTTGGTCAACCCACAAGAGATGGCACAGGTATAAATGGTTTTAGATCAATAGGTGTACACTGGTCAGAACATCCAGACAGAGATGAAAAATGGGCCAAAGACGAACAAGCAAGAATAGGTGAAGAAAGATTCAAACGTGAACACGAATGTGAATTTATTGTGTTTGATGAAACCTTAATTGATTCAATGAAACTGATCACATTGGCTGGTAAAGATCCTTTGAGAAAAACTGGTCAAGTTAGATGGTATGAAAAGATCAAAAAAGGAAACACTTATGTGGCGGCACTTGATCCAAGTTTGGGTACAGGTGGTGATTATTCAGCAATAGAAGTTTACAGTTTACCAGAATTCAAACAAGTAGCAGAATGGCAACATAATAAAACTTCAGTGCAAGGACAAGTGAGAACATTATATTCAATATTAAAAGAAATTGATCTTGAATTAAAAGAACAAGGGCAACCGGCTCCAGAAATATACTGGACCATTGAAAACAACACACTTGGTGAAGCGGCCATTGTTGCAGTTGAAGAAATGGATGAATCAAAGTTTCCAGGATTTTTTATACATGAACCTAGACGTGCTGGACAACAGAGAAGAGACAAACACAAAAGAAAAGGTTTTAACACCACACATAAATCTAAAATATCAGCCTGCTCAAAATTAAAATACTGGATTGAATCTGATAAGGTAACTTTAAACAGTAGAAATTTAATTAGAGAACTAAAAGTTTTTGTTGCTAGAGGAAATAGTTACTCTGCAAAATTAGGCGAAAATGATGATTTAGTATCAGCAAGTTTGCTGTGTGGCAGAATTGTTGATTATCTAACTAAATTTGATCCTATATTTGAGAAAAGTTTAGGTGATAAATTAGATGATGATGATGGCTCAGTAGCACCGATGCCTATGATTATCTAAAAAGAATAAATAATAGTATGGCAGTAGATTACAATACAGTATCTGAAAAATTGTTTAAAGTACTCAAAGGGCACGGGTACTCTGTGCAGATGTTTGACAACAATGAAGGTAAAGAAATCATTGATCCGCAACAGGCTAGATTTTTTTATATAAAAAATCCAAATATAATGGTCAATCTTGACCAGGATAATGCTGAAATTAAGATGCATAAAGGGCCAACATCTGTGGAAAATATTGAAAAATCCATACAATCAGTGAGAAATCTTGCCAGAGATAACTTACTTGACTTTGATTTAAGGGAATTTGGCCGTGAAATTAAGCCCAAAAATTACACATATAGGTTAAATACAAATACTATGAAAGACATGACAACAGAAAGTTATTCAACACTAGCTGGTTCTACAAAAACCAGTTCACAAAATTTAGAAAATGCGAAGCTTTTAATCAAGCATAGAAAACCAGTGGACGAAGAAGTACCTGGTTCAAGATCAAGAAACATCAAAGCATTATATATTGAAAATGCTGATGGTGAAAGATTTAAATATCCTTTCATTCATTTAAACGGTGCAAGAGCAATGACAAGACACGTTCAATCAGGTGGTACACCATATGATGAAATTGGTCAAAGCATTGTAGAAATCAGTGAACAGTTAAGCAAGATTAGAGAAGTCACTACTATTGTGAGACGTTCACCAAACATGCAAGAACAAGCATCTTCAATATATGATTCATTGTTAAACAGACAAGCACAGTTGAGAGAAACTATGAAGCGTTTGACAACGTCAACAGGATACAATGAATATGTTGAAAATTTCACAACAAAAGAAAATACAGAAGTATCAACAGAAGCAATTGACAAGTTAAAAGAAAAATTTACTGTGTCAAATATTGATTCAAGAATAATAGAATTATTACCAATGATACATCAAATACATGAAGATGAAATCAATGACACACCAACATTAAGAAACAGAGTTTTACAAAATATTTCAAAAGGTCCGTTTGAACTTACTCCACGAAGAGTAGGTGGTCAAACAGATTACAGTCCAGACAACATTAAAAAGTTTTCAAACAAAGATACTATGATGGCTTATAAATTAAGCGACATGGCGGCAAGAGCCAAAGACGATGAAGTATCAATCTTTTTAGCAAGAATGTCTGACAAATTAACTGGTCAAGACAAAGAAGCACTAACTGGAGAAGATATTAGAGCAATACAATCAGTATTAAAAAATATTAAAGATCCTGAAAGAATGCCAAAACAAGATGCTCCAAAACAGATCACTGGTGAATCTGAATTACCTGAGTTATCACAGATTGATGAAACATTTGATAGAATACTAGGTGTGTTTAGTAACCAACCAATTGTAACACAAAGCAACACAGTAAAGGTTTCAGAAGACATTTCAGCATCAGATATGATGAAGAAATATACACCTGATCAGCGTCAAAAGATCAGTGCCAAAGCAGATGAAATGCTGAACAAAGAAGGCAAATCTAGAAGTGATTATAAATCTTGGGAAGCATATTTAAATGCGGCGGCGAGAATGTTAGGTTATCAAAAAATGGAAGAAGACCAAACAGATGAAGCAAAAGCAAAAGATCATGACAAAGACGGCGATATTGATTCAAATGATTACATGGCGGCACGTGACAAAGCAATTAAAAAAGCAATGGGCAAAGATTCAGTTGAAGAAAATCCAATGTCACCAGAAGACATAGCAAGAATTAAAAAGAATCCACCAGAAGAAATGGGCATGTCAAACAGTGAACTAGCAGGAATGGCCGCAGACGATAGTCATGAATTTGAAGAATACAAAGATGCTGTACATGATGATATCAAAGATCCAACAAGTGTATATGCTGGCAAGTCAACACAAGAAATTGTTGCAATGCTGAGAAAAGAAGCAGACGGCATTGGTTATGCAGATATTTCAGATGGTGATAGACACCCATCAGAGCCAGAATGGTTAAACAAAATTGCTGATGAACTTGAAAAAGGCAAACAAGAAACACAAGACTTATCAAGAATTGTACATCTAGCAGGCATAAAATAATCAATTGACAACTAATTAATTTCCTGTTATAAGTACGATAAAAGTATTTTATAACAAGGAATAACAATGACAACATTAGATACTCAAGGTCTTTTTATATTAGAAGGAAAAGATATAGTTCCTTATAAACTAACACACTCAAAAGCAATTTTAGTTGGTGTTCCGGGTGCATTTACTCCTGGTTGTACAAAAAGACATATTCCAGGGTTTGTAAAAAATCTTGAAACACTCAAAAACAAAGGAATTGAAAAAGTAGTTTTTATGGCAGTTAATGATGCATTTGTTATGGACGAATGGAATAAAACACATGGACATCCAGATATAGACAGCGTGTCTGATCCTTTAGCAGTATTTTCAAAAAAACTAAAAAAAGAAGTTGACTGGGGAGAAACATTTGGTATCAGATGTAATAGATTCGCAGTTTTAGTTGAAAACGGTGAAATTACCAAAGATTTTAAAGATCCTTTTATTGAAGGTGTTTTAGAAGAACTTTCATAAACATTATTAAAATAGCAGTTTATATCAGTCCCGAAAACTGTAATAAATATCATTATAATTAACTTGTAAACTTTTAAAAAGAATGTATAATAAAACTTATGAAACAAAATTATTTTAAATGGGCGTTATTTTTTAGCCAAATTATAGCACACTTGAGCATTATTCCTATGATCATGTACGGCAGTTGGTATCATTGGTTAATAGGATTTTTTGTATATTTTATAACTGGTTGTTTTGGAATGACAATGACATTTCATAGACTACTATCACATAAGAGTTGGAACGCACCTAAATGGTATGAATACTTTGGATCATTGGCAGGTGCTTATGGATTGACTGGTTCCACAATTGGTTGGGTTGCTGTTCACAGAGAACATCATCACTTCACTGATCAAGAACGAGATCCACACTCTCCAGAACATCAAGGATTTTTTAAAGTGCAGTGGTTGAGCATGTTTGAAACACCAAGTCCAAGATATGCCATGCATTTGATCAAAGATCCTTTTCACTCATTTTTACACAGATGGTATTTTTTAATTCATGGTGTGATAGCAGGTGTATGGTTATTGATTGATCCTATGTTGTTGGTTGCGGCATACTTATTTCCAGCAATGATTTTATGGAATGCAGGATCGTTTATCAACACATTGACACACATGTTTGGTTATAGAAATCATGAAACAAATGATAATTCAACCAACATACCTTTGCTTGGTATCTTAATGTGGGGAGAAGGTTGGCACAACAATCATCATGCTGATCCACAAAATCCAAGTTTCAAACACAAATGGTGGGAGGTCGACATAGGTGGTTGGTTTATTAAATTACTTGAAGTTAAACAACCTTTAAACACACACATAAACAAAGGATACATCAAAGAGTAAACACATGAAGTATATTGATTGGGTAACATTGAAAATTGTAGTGATGTTTGTCATCGCAGTTGTGGGTATTCCTGCTTATTTTATTATGGGCGGATCATGGGAACTTGCATTGATTTTTACGTTAGTTGGTCACATCACAAACAACTTGGCACAGATCGCATATCACAGATGGTTGTGTCATGATCAGTTTGAACCAAGTTGGATAGGTAGAAAAATATTATTGGTATCAACTGTAATAAGTGCTGTGGGACCTCCAGGACACAATGTGGTTGCACATCTAAATCATCACAAGTACACAGATTCAGAACTAGACACACACTCGCCTAAACATTTGGGCTGGTGGAAGATGCTGATGGGTAGATATCAAACACCACAAGGCACAATACCAATGAGAAGATTTTTACGTAAAAAAGATGCTGTGTTTACAACCAAACACTATTGGAAACTATACAGTGCGGCAGTAGTACTTCATGCATTGATCAATCCTTGGTTGGTTGTGTGGATGGCATTTAATTTTACTCATGCATGGTTCTTTTTGACTTATCTAAACTATTTTGGCCACAGTGGTAAAACAGCAGAACCAACTACAATTGATTTTACAAGTAATATGATCATGTGGGGTGAAGGATATCATGACAATCATCATGATGATACAAGTAGAGTGGTACTAGGACCATGGGATATTGGTGGAAAATATGTTGTACCTCTTTTAGCAAAAAAAGATTGCAAAACTGAGGCAGTAAATATATAATAGTACTGAGGAAATAGAAATGGAAATTAGAACAAAATATCAATTACCAAGTGTAGCACCAATTCCAGGAATTAAGTTTGATATTGAAAAACTTAGAGAAGAGGTTGTACGTTTAAATAAAGAGTGGGTAAACGTATATCAAGCAAATAGAGGACTTTGTGCAGTGCATGAAGAACTTGCTTCAGACAATTATCACCACTTTGATCAGATTAATTTGACTTATTATCAAGAGTCATTGAATGATGTTTTAGATTTAACAGAATTAAGAAATGAATGTAAAATTACAGCAAACAGCGAGTCACTAGGAAAATCAAAAACAGAAAAATATAGAACAAAAACTCGTAGGTTAGAAGGTCTTCCAGCACCAATGAATGAACACAATTGGCACCATCCTTTGCCAATTTATAAAAATTCATATTTAAAAGAAGCCATTGAAAGTCAGTTTAACGCAACACCAATTAGAGTTAGACTTTCAAGAATACGTTGTGGTAAGTTTTTAACACCACACATTGATTATGGACCAGAGTATGCAGTTAGAGTCATTGTACCAATACAAGGAACAGACAAAGTTTATAACAAAGTATGGCGTAGAGGTGTTGAAGAAACTCATGAAATGCCAGCAAATGGATCAGCATATTTTTTAAATGTTGGATTAAAACATTCAGTTGTGCATGAAGGAACAGAAGACAGAATTGCATTGATGTTTTCTTTGCCAACACAAGAAGACATACAAACACTTGCAACAGTGTAAAGGTATTAAAAATGATAAAAAATATTGCTGAATATATCGATATCCATCCTGACATGGATTTAATTAAATCACTTTTTAAACAAGTCAATGCTGACTATTATAATAGTTTTGGTAAAACACAATGGACGAGTTATTCGTTAGAGGATCGTGCAACAGGTGAAGACACGTATCTTGAAACATTTAAACCGTTGCTTGATGAACACAAAAAAGTTCACCCACATATAAAAAGAAGAGATACAGGTTTTAATTTTAGTGATGATGTAAAAAAAGATTTGTATGCACACGCAGATATTGACTTTCATTTAGAACATCCTAATTATTATAATTTAGTAATACCTGTTTTTGGTAGATCTGTTATAGAATATTTTGAAACCAATAGAGATGAAATATTTTTACCAGAAAAAGATGTTCATGGTCATTGGTATTATTGGGAATTTAAAAATAGAACTGCTATGAATAAAGAAGATTATGAAAATTTTCTACAAGAAAGAAAAATTGGAGAGATTGAAGTCTTTGACAAGTGCATATTATTAGAAACAAATACTATGCATAGAGTTATAGTAACAGAAGCACCAAGATGTGCTTGGGTTACAAGATGGAATAATATTCCTGCTGAGATTGATTATCAAACATTTAAAAAAAAGGTAGAAAGCATATTATGATAAATCCATTTAGAACCACAGAAAATATACTTGAAGTAACTGACGAAAGATTAAAACAGATATCACAACAAATACACAGTGAAGGTTGTGCAGTATTTTATGATCAACAGTTTACTGAAGAACAAATAGTTAAGATGCAAAAAAGATTTGGCGATTGTGAAGCACCTGGCTTGTTTATGAATCCAAAAGATCATCCTGAAATATTTTTAGTGACAGGTAAAAAAGTTGATGGTAAAAAAATTGGTATGTTTGGTGATACAGAATTAGGTTGGCACTCAAACGGTAATTCAAGACATTTAATTGATAAAATTTTAATCAGTTTGTACTGTATCACAGAAGATATTAATACAACTTTAAGTGTTTGTCACACATCCAAACCGTTTTATGATCTATCACAAGATGAACAAGAATATTGGAAAAGTATTAAAATAAGATTAAAGTTTCAAAATAACACTATCTATAATTTAGAAGAAGACGATCCTGAACTTGAGTTTATGAGTAAAAACAAAGGCAGTATCAGAAGTTTAGTTGATAGACATCCTCATACAGGCGACTACTATTTTTATTTTCCATATCACTTTATTGTAAAGGCATGGGAAGGCAAAACACTAATTGATCATGAAAAAATGATTGAAAGACTAAAACCAATTATTTTTAGATCAAAATATCAATATCATCATATTTTCAAAAAAGGTGATTTGCTTTTAATGGATCAGTTTACTAGTTTACATCGTAGAACTCCTGTGCTTGATAACAGTAGATTATTATGGAGATTAGCATCTGATTTCAAAAATGTTTATGAGGAAAAAAATGAACCACAAAGTGCCATGGCCCACAATACATAATCAAACTGAAACTGAAATTGTAGTTCCGTTAAAAGAAGATTATAAATTTGAAAGTATGTCATATTTAGACACACTTGAAGCAAAACCTATTTTTGAAAAACAAGCAGACATAATAATAGAAAAACAGTCAAAAGGTATTGTTGATGTAGGTTGTCGCCATGGACCTATTAATAAAATACTATACGAAAAAGGTTATACTGATTACAATTACATGGGGTTTGATACATCAGTTGAACCTATAGAGATTGCAAAAGAAACTTGGAAATCACATAGCAATATAGAATACAGAAACACAACTTGGAATAATAAAGATAGTATATCAGTTAATTTTGATGTTGATCATGTGGTGTTTAGTGGAGTATTACTTTATGAAAAAAACAAACACATTGATTTATTTGATGAACTTGTTGACTTCTACAAAACAAAATATGCCATTATACAAGAGCCTTATCATGAGCAACGTCACTGGGATGAAAGAATAGTATTAAAAACAATAACAAAAGAAATGAATTTGTACAAAGACAAATATAAAAATTATAAAGAATATTTGTTAGACTGTGAAATATTTGCTGGTAAACGATTGATAGTGGACATTGAAGTATGATAAAAACAATAGCATTGAGTGGCAGTGCATCTCCAGACAGTATGAACTATAAAGGTTTACAACTGTTGAGCAAACACTGTGCATTTGATGTAGACAGTTTGGCAAACTATGATATACCTGTTATCAATTCAAATGCGTCAGATGGTATTGTACCAGAACAGGTAGATAAACTTATCACAAAGTTATATGAGTATGATCAGTTTGTGTTTGCTGTGCCAGAAATGACTACACAAATGGGTGCGGCATTTAAAAACTTTTTAGATTGGTTAGTGGTAAAAGGTTATATGAATGCTAACTTAGGCACACAGTATCCATTTAGCAGAAAAACAACTGTGTTGTTGACATTTACTCCTGCCGCTAAAGAAGGTGGTGATAGACATTTTCCTGCAACAAAAGAAATATTAACAAAACTTGGTGCTAATGTTGTTTATACAAAATGTTTTAATAGTGGTTGGGAAAATGTTGTACCAGGAAATGAAGAATTTTACAAACAAGATGCAGAAATTATACAACGATATTTGTCTTACGATAACAAAACAAGTTCAAAGTGGCAACAGATATACACTGATTGGAAAAATAAATGGAACTTGAAGTAAAAGTATACGACAGCAGTTACAAAGAGCAAATAGAAAAGTTTAGAGAAGAAACTTTCAAAGAAGGCAATCAAAGTCTTGCACATGACAAGTATGATCCAGACAATCCTAACATAGTAACTTGGATGGTGTTTGCTGGCGAACAATTAATATCAATATCAGCAGTAGAACCATCACACTACACAGGTGATGAAGACATAGCGGCCAGAGTTTGTCGTTATCACATATTGAAGCCATGGCGTCATACACACTGTGGACTTATGGTTGCTGATCATCAAATTGCTTGGGCAAGAGAACATGGATATAAAATATTGTACATCACAGTAGATATTAAAAACAGAGCCATTAATGCATTGTATCAACGCAAAAAACAAATGATTGATCCTGCTTTTAAAAAATGGACACAAACAGAGTGGTACACAAATTTAAAACTAGAACCAGACTGTTTGTTTAAAGTTTCTCCTAAATCAGATTACTTGCAATATTTTTACAGTATCAATTTACAAGATTCTAATTACAAATGGCAACCAAAAACAAATGTGGTTTATTATAATCATAATGGACAAAAACTTGACACAACAGAAGTGTTAAGCAAAGGTAAAATATTATGAAGCATATAACAAACAAAGATTTTGGTACAAGTAAAGCAATACATTCTATTATTGATAAAGATATTAAAACAAGTTTAGATAACAAACTTGGTGACTATGTTGACAGTACAGATCAATCTCATGTACCAATAAAAGATAAAAGAAGCAAACGTTGGATAGAGTGTGCTAAAAAAATAAAAAAGTATTTACATCCTTTGATTAATGTCAACAGTTTTGATTTTTGTTATCCTACAAATGGTATACATGAAAGCATTGATCATTTTGCTATCAAAATCAAACAGTATCAAATATTTGAAGGTGAGTATCGTTATCCAACAATATTAAACAAACCAGTCAATGTTGCTACATCTGTTAACAGTTTGTTGCCTGGTGTTCCGTTATACATGAGTAATCCTTTTAGTGCTACAGGAAACTTTGATCCAAGATATGACGAAGTTGGTTCAAGAGATTTGTGTCCAATTTATTTGGATCTTGCATTTGGAGGAACAACTGGAGAAAACAAAATTAAAATGTATGACTGTGTTGAACAAGTGTTTTGGAGTTGTTCAAAAGCATATGGTGTTAATCTGCTCAGAGCAGGTGTACGTTTTTCAAAAAAAGAAGAATTATTACAACGTGAAATTCAAGGTGCTGGATATTTTAATTCCACAATAATAGACGTGTTTGACACAGTGATATCACACAGCACAGTGTTTGAAAAAAAGCAAAAGTATCAAAATTTACAAAAACAAATATGTGAACATTTTGATCTAGTACCCAGTGATAGTTTTTTAGTAGGTACAACTAATGACACTGCATGGGATAGATTTAAAAGAGAAAACGGTATAAACAGGGTGTGTTTAACACCAATATACAAAACTTTACTATAAAGTTGGAAAATTACCTAAATATTCAGGTTGACTTTTTATCAAAAGATAAATATAGTAGTGTTTAATGTTAGAACATTAAAGCACTAACAGGCAAATATAGGCAAACATAGGCAAACATATGCACAAAGGAGACAAAAACTATGGCAACGTTAGCAGAAATTAGAGCCAAATTGGCAGAACAAGAAAAGAAAACATCAGCCAGTACTGGACTCGCATCAGACAACGCAATTTTTCCGTTCTGGAATATAGCAGAAGGCACTACATCAACACTAAGATTCTTACCAGATGGTGATTCAAGTAACACTTTTTTCTGGCAAGAAAGAGCAATGATTAAATTACCTTTTCCAGGAATTAAAGGCGCACAAGACACAAAACCAACAATAGTACAAATACCTTGTATGGAAATGTTTAGTGAACCTTGCCCAATCTTATCTGAAGTAAGAACTTGGTTCAAAGATCCAAGTCTTGAAGATATGGGTAGAAAGTATTGGAAGAAAAGAAGTTACATTTTCCAAGGCTTTGTAGTAAATTCAACACTTGATGAAGATACTATACCTGAAAATCCAATTAGACGTTTTGTAATTAATCCGTCAATTTTTAATATCATTAGATCAGCATTGATGAATCCTGACATGGAAGATCTTCCAACTGATTACGAAGCAGGTAGAGATTTCAAATTAACCAAAACTCAAAAAGGTGGTTATGCAGATTATTCAACTTCTACTTGGTCGTTTAAAGCAAGAAGTCTTTCTGAAACAGAAAGAGGAGCAATTGATAAATTTGGATTGCACAATCTTTCAGATTACATGCCAAAGAAACCTTCAGCAGATGAAGTTGCAATCATGCAAGAACTATTTAAAGCATCTGTAGATGGTGAACTTTACGATCCAGACAGATTCGCACAATACTATAAACCAACCGGTTATAGTGTGGCAGGATCTTCACAAAAATCATCTGTGGCAAGTACAACTACAGCGCCAGCAACGGCATCTGTGGCAAGTACAACTACAGCAACCACAGTTGAAAATGTGGCTCCACAACCAGCAGTGGCACAACCAGTTGCACCAGCAACTGCACCAGCAACTGCACCAGTAACAGAAACAGTTCAAGAAACTCAACCAGCAATGGCTGAGCAAACTGCACCTGCTACTGCTAGTGGATCAGGATCAGCAGATGACATTTTGGCAATGATCAGAGCTAGACAATCAAGCAAATAAATGTTAAAACTATTAGTAGTGCATGTTATTCATGCACTACTTTTTAGCAGAAGGAGTTTATAATGGTAAGACCGTTTGACGTAAGTAAATTTAGAACAAGTTTAACAAAAAACATTCAAGGAATTAGTGTTGGGTTTGAATCAGATCCTAACACTTGGGTTTCAACAGGAAATTATACATTAAATTATTTGATCAGTGGAGATTTTCAAAGAGGTATTCCACTAGGTCGTGTGACCATGTTAGCAGGTGAATCAGGTTCTGGTAAGAGTTTGATTGCATCAGGTAACATTATCAAAAATGCACAGGAGCAAGGAATATTTTGTGTGGCATTAGATTCAGAAAATGCACTACATGAAGATTGGTTACAAGCTCTTGGAGTAGACACATCGCCAGAAAAACTTTTAAGAATTAATGTGGCAATGGTTGATGATGTTGCAAAAATTATTAGTGATTTTATAACAAATTACAGCAAAGAATATGATGGTAAAGAAGAAGCAGATAAACCAAAAATTCTATTTGTAATTGACAGTTTAGGTATGTTGTTGACACCAACTGACAGAGATCAATTTGAAAAAGGTGATATGAAAGGTGACCTTGGTAGAAAAGCCAAATCATTAACAGCATTGATTAGAAACTGTGTTAATAGATTTGGTAGTCATAACATTGGTTTGGTAGCAACCAATCACACATACGCATCACAAGACATGTTTGATCCAGATGACAAAATATCAGGTGGACAAGGATTTGTGTATGCAAGTTCAGTTGTGATTGCTATGAAAAAACTTAAATTAAAAGAAGATGAAGATGGAAATAAAATATCTGACGTTACTGGTATTAGATCAGCAATTAAAGTAATGAAAACTAGATTTAACAAACCTTTTGAATCAGTACAGGTTAAAATTCCATATGAATCTGGAATGGATCCTTACAGTGGTCTTGTTGATTTATTTGAGAAAAAAGGACTACTTGTTAAAGAAGGAAATCGTTTAAAATATGTTGACAAAGCAGGTACAGAACATAAACATTATCGTAAGCAATGGACTGGAGAGTTAATGGATATGGTTATGTCTGAGTTTGAAGAAATATTAAGTGCAAACAGCACAGTTAGTGAAACAACAGGAGATGAATAATGATAACCAATCAAGATATTGCAATGTTAATGGAGTCTTGGGAAAAATTATTACCTTTTATTCCAGCTAAAGACAGAGAAGATGCCGCTATGTCTTTTGTTACTTTACTTGATGATTACAGTATTGATGAACAAAGTATTGTTGAAATCAAACAGGCTGATGAACATTTAGAAAAAGCTCTAAACGAGTATTATCAAGAAGAAGAATCAATTGATGACGATTGGAAAGAAGACGAGGACTGGTAATGGTAAAATGGTATAACACAGTTTCTGCTGATTTTTCAAAGTTGCCTGATTGTATTGATTATTTTGAAAATCAATTAGAAGAAGCTCGTATTGAGTGTGGCATGAAAGGTAACATTGAATTGAATTCATCAAAAATACCAGGAATTGTAGAGCACCGTTTTAATCAGTTACAAGAAATTGAATCAATATTAGAGTTTTTAAACATACAATTGCGAAAAATTAGAAGTATTCATTACAAAAAATATCTTGAAAACTATCAAAGAGCATTAACTAGTAGAGATGTAGAAAAGTATATAGATGGTGAAGATGAAGTAGTGAGCATGAGTCAACTTGTTAATGAGTTTGCTTTGTTAAGAAACAAATACTTGGGTTTAATGAAAGCCATTGACAGTAAACAATTTCAGATTAATAATATTGTAAAACTGAGAGTTGCTGGACTTGATGATGCTGAATTGTTTGCAAAAGGATAGAGATGAAAAAGTTTTTGTTACTAGTTTTAGTTGTTTTTGTAATTTTATTGTTTACTGGAAGTATCAATAAAAATGAAGCACCAGCAAAAATAGTAAAAGAACATGAAATACATCAGATAGAAAGAATTCCAAAAATACAGTTTGGAGAAGTTAAAAACAAAAAAGAATTTATTGATTTTATAGTGTATTGTGTAGATAAAAATGTTTTAGCAAAAGAGGAAAAACATCATATACCAATTGAGATTGTGATAGCACAGGCAATTCATGAGTCTGCTTGGGGTAATTCAAGGTTTTCTAAAGAAGCAAATAATCTATTTGGAATAAGAACATGGAACGAAAACATGCCTCAAATAAAACCAAAAGGTGTAAAAAATACACCATGGGGAATTATCAAGTTCAAAGACAAATGCGGATCTGTTGATTACTATTATCATTTAATTAATCATCATAATGCATATGACGGATTTCGTAAAGTTAGAGATCAAATGGTTGCTAACAACACTGTAGATTCGTTATTTTTAGTGCAATTTTTAAGTTTATACAGCGAATTAGGTAAAGAGTATACAATTAGATTACAAAATTCTATAAAGCAGTTAAGAGAAGAGAATCCATGGCTAAAGCAACATTAATAATCAAAGATGAAGTTAATGTAAAGTTTGAAGGTCTTGACGTTTCAACAAGACGTAAAATTTCTGACAAACTTAAATTTTTTGTGCCATATGCATTTCACTTGCCTGCTTACAAGTTGGGCAGATGGGATGGTAACATACGTTTTTGTGACATTGGTGGAAGAACATATTTGAATTTGCTAGATCAAATTTTGCCAATTATTGAAAACAATGGATATGAAATACAGATACAAGATCATAGACAAAGTTTTGATTTTTCATTTGAAGAAGTTACTGACAGTTTTTTTTCACACATCAATTGGCCTAAAGGTCATACACATGAAGGACAGCCAATTGTATTAAGAGATTATCAAGTTAAAGTTATTAATGATTTTATCAGTAATCCACAAAGTTTACAAGAAATAGCCACTGGTGCTGGTAAAACAATTATCACTGCGGCACTTTCAAAAATTTGTGAAAATTATGGTAGATCAATTGTAGTAGTACCAAACAAATCACTTGTTACACAAACAGAAGAAGATTATAAAAATGTAGGATTAGATGTTGGTGTTTATTTTGGTGAAAGAAAAGAACTAGGACACAAACACACAATTTGCACATGGCAAAGTTTAAATATTTTAAATAAAAATACAAAAAAAGATGAAGCAGAATTTCCTATTGAAGAATTCATAAAAGATGTTAATTGTATTATAGTTGACGAAGTACACATGGCAAAGGCTGATGTATTAAAATCTTTATTAACTGGACCTTTTGCACACATTCCAATTAGATGGGGATTAACAGGCACGGTGCCAAAAGAAGATTATGAAAAAATGAGTTTGATTTGTTCACTAGGTACAGTTATAAGCCAATTATCAGCAAGTGAATTACAAAGCAAAGGTGTACTTGCAAACTGTCATGTGAATGTTATACAAACACAAGATGCTAATTCGTTTAGAACTTATCAGGAAGAACTTGCATATTTGACAACAAATTTAGAAAGATTAAAATTTTTAAGTAACTTGATTGAAGAAATACGTGATGGTGGAAACACTTTGATTTTGATTGACAGAATCAAATCAGGAGAATTACTACAAGAATTAATTCCTGGATCGGTCTTTGTCCAAGGAAAAACAAAAACAGAAGACAGAGAAGAAGAGTATAGCGAAATTGCTACTGAGCAACACAAAGTTTTAATTGCAACTTACGGAATTGCGGCAGTGGGTATCAATATACCAAGAATATTTAATTTGGTTTTACTAGAACCCGGAAAAAGTTTTGTTAGAGTAATACAAAGTATTGGAAGAGGTATTAGAAAAGCCAAAGACAAGGATCATGTACAAATATGGGATATAACTTCAAATTGTAAATTTTCAAAAAGACACTTGACGGCAAGAAAAAAGTTTTACAAAGAGGCAAATTATCCGTATACTATTAATAAGGTGAATATATGAAAATTTTAACAACAGAAAATAAAAGTTATAACTTGAACAAAGTACCAGAACTTGTAGATGATTTGCAATATTGTGTACTTGATACCACAAACAAAAACAATATTGATTTCTTTTTTATTCCATTAATCTTTTTGGAATCATTTAGTGCGCCAAGCATGATATTAGAAATTGGAAAGAAAACAGTACAGATGCCAATTGATTGGAGCATTATGATTATAGAAAGAGAATTAGGTATTTGTGAAATGGTTCCGTTGACTAGTTTAAATGATAGAGGCTTTCATGCATTGGTATCAAATCCGTTAACAGATTACATGATACAATCAGAAGAAATTAAAATCATTAATGTTTTTCAAGATGTCAAATGGTACTTACCAAAACTTAAACATGGACACATATTAGCAGTTCCACTTGATGAAGGAAAAACACCTGCTTGTGTTTATTTTGCAAAAGATATTAATCAAATACCTGATGAAATACAAGTGGGAGATTTTTTATAATGTCAAAAGTCAATCTCAATACAATGTTATACAATATTGATATAGGTAATATGGAATGGTATGACAAGTTATCAGACGAAGAAAAGAAGTCTTTTTCACCATATGTGGCTATGCGTTTTGCATCTAGTGTTAAAGGCATCAGCAGTTTGCAAGAAGAGTATATACAAAATGTAAATGAGTTTTGTAATAAAGACTTTTCGTTGATTCAAAAACATGAAAATGACAGCAAACTGTTTTGGAAACTGTTGGCACTGTGCGGTGTTGGAAAAAAAATGTTTCACCCATGGATCAAAGCACCTAAAGGCAAAGGCAAAAAAACTAAAATGATGGAATTTTTAGATACAGTGTATCCTAATTATAAATCTGATGAAAAAGAAATGTTAAAAAAATTATTATCAAAAAAGGAAATTAAAAAATTAGCCAAAGATGCTGGGCTAACAGACAATGAAATTAAACAATTGGTGTAAGTATGTCATTTGAATGTAAGTTTTGTAAAAAGTCATTTAGTTCTGAAAAAACACTAATTACTCATCTTTGTGAACCAAAAAGACGTTGGAACAATCGTAAAGACAGAAACGTACAATTGGCATTTCGTTGTTATCAGCATTTTTGGAGGATCACATCAACTGCTATGAAAACTGAAAGAACATACGATGATTTTATGGCTAGCAAATATTACACAGCATTTGTAAAGTTTGCTAATTATCTAGTTGATGTGTATGTGGCATCTGTAGAAGATTACATTGAATGGTTACTTAAAAATAGAGTTAAAGTAGATAGGTGGCCAAGTGATGTTGTGTATGAGCAATATATTAAAGAGTTTGCTGTGAGAGAATCTGTGGAACGAGCAGTTGAAAGAACTGTGCTATCAATGAAAGGTTGGGGAGAGTCTAACAGTATGCCGTGGAATGTTTTCTTTGAAAAAGTTTCTAAATCAAGATGTATTCACATGATCAGGTCTGGACAAATATCACCATGGTTGTTGTACAACAGTAAAACTGGAATAAGTTTTTTACAGTCATTAAATCAACAAGAAACATTAATGATTGAAGATTATATTGATCCGGCGGCTTGGGCAAGTAGATTTAAGAAAAGTCAAGATGACGTAAGTTTTGTACATGAAATTGTAAAAAAGGCAAACATATGAAAACTGATGATTTTTTAGAAGATGTAGTTATGGGTTTAGCATTGTCTGAAACTGAAAACAAGTCTTTAAAGAAACAATGGTTACAGTTGAAAGTTTTGGCACAATTAACTGAAAAAGAACTGTTTGCAAAAAATTTAGAAAATATACAAAGTGTTATAGACAATTATAATAATTTAGATACTAGAGTTAAACAACTTGAAATGTATTTGGGTGCATTAAAAAATCAATTTGAAGAATATAGAAGAAACAATGATAAAAGTACAGACTGACATTGATATAGATACAGGCGACAGAGATAAACTTTTAAGTTTATTCAAATACAATGTGGCAAGTATTTGTAATAATAATGAGTTTAAAAAGCACAACACTGGTGTTTATTTCACTGATATTCCTACAAATCCACTTACAGATTTGGCAACAATAGATTATGAAAATGCTGAAGAAAGAGGATATGTTAAGTTTGATATTTTAAATGTTTCATTGTACAAAGATATCAAAGATGAACAGCATTTAGACAGTTTGTTAAATAAGGAGCCATTATGGGATCTACTTGGTCACAAAGAATTCGCAGAAAACTTGTTTCATGTAGGCGAACACAGCCAAATATTACAAAAATTAAAACCCACAACAATAGAACAGTTAGCGGCAGTTCTAGCAATAATAAGACCGTCAAAAAGATATCTTCTTGATTGTGATTGGAATAAAATCATGCAAGAAGTATGGACAAAGCCTACAGACGGTGCATACTATTTTAAAAAGGCACATGCTATTGCGTATGCTCATGCTATTGTGGTACAAATGAATTTAATTTGTGAACAATTACAACAGTAATTTTAACTATTTGTTTTTTTAACTAGCGAAATATTTCTTCTAATTATACGTTTCTTCTGCACATTGTTTAGGCTTGTAGCAGGACCAAACACAATTTCCACATCTTTTGTAGTAAAACTTTTGATGTATTTTTTAAATATTTCAAAATCTCTGTTAAAAAATATGTTAATTGGTATAGTTCGGTTAGATTCCCACCACCATTCTTCGCCAAGTGACAAGAATTTTTGTTTTAATTTTATTGAAGAAATATCATCATACACATAGATTGATGTGACAAACTGATCTTGATTGAGCAGTATGCCGACAAACTCGTCATTTACGTGTTTAACACACGATAAAAAAGGAAACTTTGTTTTTAGTTCTGTGTAATCCATGTTTTTCAATAAATACTTATATGAGTACTTATGACCTTTATATTTTTAATCAAACGCACACACTTACACTGTCTACAGGAGTAAATAGTAATATGCCAATGTACGATAAAAATATAATACTATATCACGGTGTAGATAACAAGATAAATTTTGTCTTTAGAGACAATGACCGTACACCTTATGATATTTCAAATACCACTGTTTATTTTAATATGATTGGAACAGAAAACAAAGAAACAGTAGTAAGCAAAATTATGACCATTACAAGTGCTACTAAAGGTGAAGCACAACTAGATCTTACATCACAAGATGTATATAATATATCTGAAGGTTTATACAACTATTCAATTTATACACAATCATCAACAGATCAAACACAAAAAATTGCTTACACAGACAGAGCAGGTGATTTTCAAGGCACAGCAGAAGTTAGATCAGGTGGATTACCATCACCAAGACCCACACAAACTGTTGACAGTTTTACATTGAGAAATAATTTTTATTACAGCAATTCTATTAGCGGAAGCAGTGAAAGAAATCTTACTGCAAGGAATCACACTGTTGCAATGTACACTACTGGATTCACTGGCAATGTGTTTGTTGAAGGAAATTTAGATGATCAAGCAAGTACAGATGACAATGATTGGTTTCCGTTAGATGTCAAAGGTCAAGGTATAAATGGTATAAGTTTTACAAGTCACACTGGAGTTGATCCTTTCTTTTTTGAGGCTTCAGTGAAATGGATAAGAATAAAATACAATACAACAGCAGGTACTTTAGATAAAGTTTTACTAAGGAACTAATTTTGAAACATAATATCACATATGAGTATGTCAGTGAGGCTGACAAAGTTGCTATATGTTTGTCAGATATTGATTCTGATTCCTCTCTTAAAAATGTTATAAGATATACTAAAACAAATTTTATTAACAAAGGTACATTTTTACAAAATTGCAAAGATATTGCATACAATGAAAATGCAAAAAAAATAATTTACGGTCTTACACAAAATTTTCAAACATTTACTGTTGCAGATGATTTTGATACTAGAGGAAAAGTCATATGGAAACACCTTAATCAAATTGTGTCAGCAAACATCAGGAAACTAAACATTATGATATATCCTGATGGATCTATAACTAACAATGATTTTTACAAAGTGTCTAGAACACAAAATTATTGGGAAGACGCCGAAGCCATAGAAGGAGATTTTGTTTCTTTGACATGGATATTGATGGCAACAAAAGAATGTACTTTAAAAACAAAAGTAAAATTAGACATTCGTCATTGGGAAAAAAGTTATGTTGATGAATTAGATAACATAGTAAAGTATTGTTCTTTAGAATACACACACAGCACAGATGAAGACACGATACTAATAACTGACAGAGTTATTGATGAACAATTTGTAAGTGAATTTAACGGAACAAATAAACCTATCATAATATCAGTAGGATGTTTTTCTACAAATTACACAGAAAAAGATTACATAAAAGAATTAAGTGATAAAAAAATACATGTAGTTCCTTCATATTTTGTAAACATTGGATCAAATATTTTGGCAGAAGGACTGGCTATCCAAACAAGAAGTATACAAGACAGTTTTCAACTAATGCCAATGGTTAAAGAAAAAGCTGTTAAATTTTGGAATGATGCACTTAATTATAGAATAAGTTTCTATGATGTTTGTTGTGAAATTTTAGAAAACCATTATCATAACACACCAAACAGATTTCGTCAAAATGATCAAGGTGTTGGTGTAATGACCTTAAAAGTTTAATTGACATTTTAGTAAAAATGTAGTACTATATAGGTACTATGGATATACAAACAGTAATTTTATCGCATATTAGTTCTAAGTCTAAAAAGACTCCATCAGGCTGGATAGCAGTAAACTGTCCAATGTGTACCACACAAGGTCATGTAAGAAATGATACCAGAATGCGTGGTGGATTTAAAGTTGGTGAAGTAATCAGTTATCATTGTTTCAACTGTAATTTCAAATCATCTTTTACAAAAGGTAGACTAATAAACAAAAGAATGCGAGAACTTATGTTGGCAATTGGTGTACCAGAACAGAAAATCAAAGAGTTACAATTTCAAGCAATCAAAGAACAAAGTAATGATTCACAAACCGGTGGCTTATCAAAATGGACACTAGATTTTAAAGAAATCAAATTGCCAAATGATGCTATGCCAATAGAACAAGTTATAAAGCAATCTAATCCACCAAATGATGCTGTGTTTGTTTACAAATATATAATGGATAGAGGTTTAGACTTTCATAAAAATTTTTATTGGTCTTCGGATCCTTATATGAAAATTAGTCAAAGACTTTTGGTTCCTTTTTATTACAATAGTAAAATTGTTGGTTACACAGGAAGACTTATTAAAGATGTTGAAAATGTACCAAAATATTATTCATCTGTGCAACCAAATTATTTGTATAATGTTGATAAACTGTTTGAAGACAGAGTTTACACAGTGATAGTTGAAGGTGTATTAGATGCACTAGCAATTAATGGAGTATCATCATTGGGTAACAAACTTACACAGGCACAAATTGATTTAATTAACAGTGTTAAATCTCAAGTTATAGTTTGTCCTGATCGTGATAAATCTGGTGGTAATTTAGTAGACATAGCAACAGAAAATAACTGGAAAGTTAGTTATCCAGAATGGGAATCTGGTGTCAAAGACACAGCAGAAGCAGTACAAAAATATGGTAGATTATATACTTTACAAACTATTATTAAATCTGCTACAAATAACAATGCAAAAATTCAAGTTTTAAAAAAAATAGGAGTTAATTAAAAATGAAAATTGATACGTCTGATCAGAGCAAACGCTCACAACCACAATCAAAGATGCCTCCAATGCCCCCTTTACAACCAGGGCAATTGATGTATGAAAATGGAATAATTTATTTCAGTGATCACTTTGATAGCACAACTACAAAACCTGTAATTAATACAATTATTGAAAAAAACCTTTTACCACAAAAAGAAAGACCAAAAGAAATTACACTAGTAATTAATTCACCTGGCGGACAAGTGCATTCAGCATTTGCACTAATTGATACAATAAAAGGATCTGCTATACCTATAAAAACAATAGGATTAGGAATGATTGCTAGTTGTGGTATATTAACTTTTATGTCAGGAACTAAAGGTCGTAGATTCATTACACCTAACACAAGTATTTTATCACATCAATACAGTTGGGGCAGTGCTGGTAAAGAACATGAATTATTTGCAAGAGTAAGAGAATTTGAATTAAGTACAGCACGTATGATGGATCATTACAAAAAGTGTACCGGTTTAAGTGAAAAGAAAATTAGAGAAGTATTACTACCTGCTGAAGATGTTTGGTTAAGTGCCAAAGAAGCAGTCAAATATGGTATTGCAGATAAAATTGTATCAACTTATTGAGGAATTAATGGCAGGAAAAACAAAAGTTAAAAGCCAGATTCTTATAAATGATAATGATGACAGTATTGCGTTTGAAGTAAACAGAAGAAAAAAATGGGCAACTGTTACCTATTATTACACATGGAACAGCACAGAAGAAATTATTGATTGTACACTATTAGAAGCAGATGAAAGATATGAACAAGCTCTAAAAAATGGGTACAAGATAGGTTTTTAATGAAACAGAGTAATTGGTGGAAAATTTTACAGGGAGTGAAAGTATAATGGAAGTAGAACTAATTGATAAAATGGGCAGTGACTTAACTGTAGTAAATGCCGCAAGGGTAAGTTTTGGAAAAAACAAAGAAATGTTTGAAGCATCTGATGAAAAATTAATTTCATTTTTAGCCAAACATAATCATTGGTCACCATTTGCTCATTGCAGTGTACAGTTTAGGATTAAAGCACCAATCTTTGTTGCTAGGCAGTTGGTCAAGCATCAAGTAGGTTTAAGTTGGAATGAGATCAGCAGACGTTATGTTGATTATGAGCCAGAATATTATATTCCTACACTTTTTAGAAAAAGAGCAAAAGATAAAAAACAAGGTAGTAGCAATGAAACAATTGAATATGATATTGCTGATACAATAAAAAATGCCAACACAACATACAATGATATGTTGGACAAAGGTATTGCTCCAGAATTAGCAAGAATGGTACTGCCACAAAACATGATGACCGAATGGTATTGGACAGGTAGTTTATATGCATTTGCTAGGGTTTGTGAATTAAGATGTGCAGAAGACACGCAAGAAGAAACAAGAATTATAGCAAATTCAATTGATGTGTTTTGTAATGAAGAATTTCCATATAGTTGGAAATACTTGCGAAATAGAGATTAATATAGTATAGTAATAATATGGCAACAGTATACACAGACGATTTACAGAAATTATTTTTAGAATTTATGGTCACAGATCCTGAATTATTTGTCAGGGTGCGTAATATTATTCAACCTGAATACTTTAGTAAAAAATATGTTGAAACAACAGCAATGTTTGTTGAGTACACTGAAAAGTATAAATCATTACCCACAGTAGATCAAGTCAAAGCAAAATGTGAAATTGATTTAAAACTGGTACCAGACATTGATGAATCACAGAAAGATTGGTTCTTAGATGAGTTTGAAACTTTTTGTAGACACAAAGCACTTGAAAAAGCCATTATTGAAAGTGCTGACATGTTAGAAAAAGGAGACTACGGTCCAGTTGAAGAAAAAATTAAAAATGCAGTCAGAGTTGGATTGACAAAAGATCTTGGAACAGATTATTTTGAAAATCCCAAAGCAAGATTATTATCTTTGAAAGATAACAATGGTACAATTAGTACAGGCTGGAAAGCATTAGATAAAAAATTGTATGGTGGATTTAACAAAGGTGAATTAAACATCTTTGCAGGATCATCTGGTGCTGGTAAAAGTTTGTTTTTACAGAATTTAGCACTCAACTGGATATCACAAAAAATGAATGTGTTGTATTTTACATTTGAGTTGAGTGAAGAATTAAGTTCAATGAGAATTGATTCTATGACAACAGAAGTACCAAGCAATGAAATTTTTAAAAAGATTGATGATGTTGATTTAGAAGTCAGAATGCAGAGCAAAAAATCTGGTAAGTTTCAACTGAAATATATGAGCAGTGGGTCAAGCACTAATGATTTGAGATCATATTTGAAAGAATATCAAATACAAAAAGGAGTAGCACCCGATGTTGTATTAATTGACTATTTAGATCTTATGATGCCAATTAGTAAAAAGATATCACCAGCAGACATGTTTTTAAAAGATAAATTTGTATCAGAAGAGTTACGTAATTTTGCAGTTGAAAATCAGTTTGTTTTGGTTACTGCATCGCAACTTAACAGAGGTGCTATTGAAGAAGTAGAATTTGACCAAAGTCATATTGCAGGAGGTATTAGTAAAATTAATACTGCTGACAATGTTATTGGTATTTTTACAAGTAGAGCAATGCGTGAGCGTGGAAGGTATCAAATTCAATTGATGAAAACTAGAAGTTCAGGCGGTATAGGATCAAAAATTGATTTAGGATTTGATATTGATACATTAAGAATTACAGATTTAGATGAAGATGCTGAAGTAAATCAAGCGGCAATAACAACAGCAGATGCTTTAACGTCAGCAATTAAGAAAAGAACTTCAACAGTGTCAACTAACAAAACTGAAAATGTTGTTGTGGCAGAACGTACAGAAAATGCAAAAAATTTAAGAGATTTATTGAAATCACAAAGTGAATTATTCAGCGACGAATAACATCATAAAATGATTGTAAATTGATAATAAATAATTGTATGATGAAAAAAAATACACGTTCTATACTGGAAGAAATTAGTAGAGTAGTACCACATGCGGATGTACATAATTTACTTGAATCAAGAGCCAGTCATGTGATATCTTCAGCAATAAATTTAACAAAAATGATATATGAATCGTATGATGAATCCACAGCAGATGATTTAGTAAAAAGATTAATAAACAGTATTAAAGCACAAGATCCAAGAAAATTTGAACGTGGTATTAAGAAAATAATTGAATCAGATGAAAGCAAATGAACTTAATTTATCAGAAGACACTAATCTTCATCTTACACATCTTGAAGATCTTGCTTTGTTCCAAGGAAAGCAAGGTGCTGAAAAAGCCATTGCATTTTTAAAAAATTTAGCCGATCTAGCCAAAACGTCAAGCCCAAAAAAATATAATGTCACACTCAAATGGGATGGATCACCAGCAGTGTTTTGTGGTACAGATCCTAGCGATGGTAAATTTTTTGTAGGTACAAAAGCAGTTTTTAACAAAGGTGCTAAACTTAACAAAAGCATCAAAGACATTGATATCAATCATCCAGATGCCAAAGAACCTGGTGATAAAGCAGATTTACGATTAAAATTAAAAAAAGCATTTATTGGATTATCAAAGTTAGGCATTGAAAATGTATTACAAGGTGATTTGCTTTTTACATCTGACAGTTTAAAGACTATACAGCACAAAGGACAATCGTATGTTGCATTTAAACCTAACACAATAACTTATGCAGTGCCTAGTAATTCAAACCTAGCACAAGAAATTCAACAAGCAGATGTTGGTATTGTGTTTCATACATCATATTCGGGTAGTTCATTAGAAACAATGAGTGCAAGTTTTGAAGTTGATTTATCTGCATTGACAAGAACAAAAGAAGTATGGTTCGATGATGCTTACATCAAAGATTTTACTGGCATAGTGAATTTAACTACAGGTGAATATCAATCAATTTCAAATGCAATTAATGATGCTGAAAAATATATACAACAATCACAGAATATATTTTCATTTTTAGATGCTTCTGAATTAGGAAAAAAATTAAAAGAATATATTCATGCAAATCACAACAACATGGTAAGAGCAGGAACAATAGAACAAGATCCTGCTAAATTTTTTGATGGATTTGCAAAAGATTATGAACAACGTATTGAAAAAGAAATTGCCAAATTAAAAACTGGTAGAGAAGGTCCTGCAGGACAAAGAAAATTGTTAGCATTAGAAAACTGGAAAAAAGTTTATTACAGTAACAAAGCAAACATTGAGGCATGGTACAGTTTGTGGTTAAAACTGTCAAGTATAAAAAATACATTGTACCAAAAACTAAGAAACATCAAATCAATTGATGCATTTGATCAAGAAGGCGACACATATAAAGTTAGAGATCAAGAAGGTTTTGTTGCAGTTGATCACATTGGTAATGCTGTGAAGGTTGTAGACAGATTAGATTTTTCAAGAAAAAATTTTGCAAAAGAAAATTTACAGTTGGTTAATGATTTAACTGAAAGCAGAGCTTTTAGATCCCGACAAGATGTTGGTAATTACACAGCCAAAGAAGTTGGAGAAATAATTTATGTTTATTGTCTAGCACTGACAACATTAAAAAATGAATTTAAATATAAAAAAATAGCCAGAGAATATGCAACAAGAACTATGAGTTATGGTGATTTTGATTATTTTAGAACAAATGGCACAGATTTATATTTGCTGATTCACAGTTTAATTGGATCAGGAAGTATTATACAATTCAAAAACAAAAGTGCAAGTGACTCATATGTTGAAAGATTATCTAACAACAAGTTTTTTCTTTTAGACTTTTTAAATTATCTTGAAATGACAGAAGTAGATAATTCATTAGCAAACAGATTGCTTTTGAAATTAGAAAAGCAGTTTAACGTGTCATCAGCACAGTCTAAAAAAATTAGAAGAGAATTATCAATGTACGATTTTCTCAAAATAAAAGACAAAGCAAATATTGTCAATTTAGTATTACATCAAATCAGAAATTATGTACCAAGAAGTGAGCTTTACAGACCTTTACAAGATATGTTTAGAGAAAGACGTTTAGTTAATGAACCTCGTAAACAGTTAAAATTAAGAAAAAGTGTGGCACCCGGTGCAGTTTAATGTATACCTATAATCAGAACAAACAAACATATATCAAAATAGCAGAAACTTTAGAAATTTACAAGTTGTCTACTAAAATTCCATTGTCATACAACAATGACAAAACAGACCAGTTGTCTGAAAAAGATTTTGATCATATCAAGCAGTTGATTTCTATATATGGTAAAATACTTTTTTTTACAAAGCCTGCATTCAAAGACAGTTTATATTCATTTAAATTTGGTGTTGAACAAGAAAATTTGTTCAAACAAGGCGATAATCCAGTGGGTGTGCTACAGCAAAGATTAGACAAAATCATCCTTTTTAATGATACTATAAATACATTGGGTAATAATATAAATACATATATTACAAAGGAGCATTGAAAATGGAAAACAACCCAGCACCCAAATCTGAACCAAAATCTCAGTTAACCAAAGATATTGAATCAGAAAGTTTAGAATTTCATGTGGCAATTTCACGTGAAAGACATGATGAAATCAGTGCAAGGTTTGATAGAGTTGATGCTCGTATGGAAAAAATAGAATTAAACATGGAGAAAGGGTTTTCTAAAATAGAAAAAATAATTATGTGGTCAGTTGGAACTATGTTCTTTACTATGATTTCTATATATGTTTCTACTTTGATAGTCCCTTTATTACAATAGTATGCTGATTGCTGAAATAGGTACACCTCAAATATATGGAAAATACAAATCCAGTATCAAACGAAGATTTCGTTGCCAAGCAGGTCCTCGTAAAGGAAGAATTGTAGCAGATCCTTCAACTTGTACAGCACCAATCAATCTAAGAAAACGACAGCAGTTCAAAGCAACTAGAAGAAAATTATCTACAATACAAGGTAAAAGATCTACCTATACAAAAAAATACAATCCAACATCTAAAGTTGTTAAAAACTTAAATAGACAGATTAAAAGAAGTAAACCCACTTTCAAAAAATCCGGAAAAAAGTAGTGCAAACAGTTGAAGAAATTCATCTAGATGTAACTAGTCATTGCAATGCCAAATGCCCTGGATGTGCTAGAAATAATAATGGTGGTGAAACAGTATCTTGGTTAAAATTACATCACTTGGATTTAAAATTTTGGGATAATTTTTTAACTGATATTAAAAACAAGTTTCAAATTAAAAAAATATTATTCAATGGTAACTATGGTGAACCAATTATGCATCCTAACCTTATTGACATCATTAAAATTTTTAAAAAAAATTATCCTGAATCAGTAATTCGAATATCAACAAACGGAAGTTCTCGTAGTTCAGAATGGTGGCAAGAGTTAGCTTCTGTTTTAAATGACAGTGATTTTTTTCATAATGTACAGTTTGCTGTAGATGGGTTAGAAGATACTCATTCAATATATAGACGCAATACTGACTTTAATAAAGTAATTAAAAATATGAAAACTTTTATTGAAGCAGGGGGTATAGCACAAATGTTTACTATATTATTTGCTCATAATCAGCATCAGATTAATGAACTTATTGATATGGCACGCTCATTGGGATGTGCTGGTATTTTACTTAGACCTAGTCGGTATGGCCAAACGGAAGTTAATGCAAAAGATCAAAATTTTACAATTTATGCTGAAAAAAATAGAAAAATACCAGAAAATGCTGAGTGGTTTGCACCTCCAACTCCAGATGCCGTACTGCCTGGTCCGGTAAGCGATAAAATTATATGGTTTGATGATAATAATAGTTATATAAAAGCTTCTCAAAAAAAATTTATTACAAATTCTATTAATAAATCTAAATGTCCTTGGTTAAAAAGATCTATAATACAAATGGATTGCTGGGGTAATATTTGGCCATGTTGTCATATTGCTGAAACTGAAACTCGTAATGGGCACCCTGATATTGATAAATCAATTACAAGAATAAATAGTTTATATAAACGGTCTTTGGATAATATAATGACAGATCCTTGGTTTACAAAGACTTTACCTGAATCATTAGATTCAAACCCATGGGATATCTGTCAAAAAAGGTGTGGAATAGTATAATGCTTATATCAGACATATTTAACAGCAATATTGATGAAGCAAAAATGATTTATGGCCGTAAAGGCAAACAAGTGGTCAAAAAGTATCGTTGTACTTTTGGACGTAAAAAAGGAAGAATCGTGTCAAATCCGGGTGTGTGCAGTGCACCATTGGATATCAAAAAACGTATGACAATGAAAAAAATGAAGGCACGACTTGGTTCAAGATTAGTTAGAAAAATTAAGTTTACTAAAAGATTTAATCCAGCATCTAAGCGAGTAGCGTCAATGAACAAGTCGCTGAGACGAAGATAATACTTGATCTTTTTGTAAAATTTTGTTATATTAGTGTATATAAAAAGGAAAACACATGACAAAAAAACAAACATCTTATCCAGAATATAGAACCATAAATGAAGCATATGAGCATTTTAGACTTGTGAGAATTTTGTTCAAATACTCGGGTGTACCAAGTGATTATTTAGAACACATGAGAAATCAAGTTGATAAATTTACTACAAAACTAGCAGGTACTTCAAGTAAAAAAGTCAAAGAAATGAAAGATATTTTGTCTGTGTTTAAAAAATCTTTTATAAAAAAAGTAGTAAAAAAAGGAACAGAGGATAAAGATTTCAGTTTAGCACTGTACACTACAAAAACCAATGATGGTGTGCAAATTGGAGAATATTTTGTTAAAATTTATAAAACAGATAAATCTGCAAGAAAACTATACAGTGTACATGACAAACACAACAGACCTTTAGTCAAAGATTTACTATTGTATGAAGTTGCTTTTATGCTGGTACACAGTTTTCATAATGATTATGATTTTGGCAATCAGCCAGTTGAAGAAATATTGGAACAACATGCTGAGTATAAAAAGATTGTGTTCAACTATGATACACAAAAAAATAAACTAGATGCTACAAGCCCAGAAGATTCTGAGTACAACTACTACAAAAACATGGTAATGGGGCTTAAAAGAAGCTTAAATCAGGTTTATAGGGGTATTAACAGCAAATACTCGCGTTTAATTAAAGCAAAAGAGACTAAATAAAAGTATGAAACTAAATGATTTAACATCCAAGTATGAAACACGTATTGCAAGAGTAAATCGTTGGCTTGAAGAAACTTACGGTTTTAAGGTTTATGACAAAGTAGGGCTAGAAGAACTGTACAGAGTCAAAACAGACCTTGATGCACAGCGTGAAAGTTTAAAATTATCTTTGCCTTTCAACTCATATCATCAAAATCCAGAGTATGCAAAAAACATATTGCTTTCAGAAGCAGTGGTTTTAATGATTGGTCAAATTGATGATTCTGCAATTGAAGGAATGAAAGCAGATCATACACACAGTTGTGGTTGTGATCACAATGAATCATGTGATTGCCCTAGTGATTGTGAGTGTGGTTGCAATGCTGATCAACCAGCAGTAACTTTGAAACCTTCTGAAGCAGTTGAATCAAAGCAAGAAGTTGTCAAAGAACAAGATGAGCTAGAACAAGCAGAAGTTATTTTAGCATCAAAACAGTTAGTTGATGAGATGCAACAGATCATTGAGAAACTTGGTAAAATGCAAAATGATGAATTAGGTGCAATAGTTGATCAAATGACATATCAAAAAGGCGCCGACACAGCAGTTGCATTCAATGATGCAGTTTCATCATCTTTAGAAAATTTATTATCACTTGCAAGAGAAACAAAAGAACAAATGAACAACGAAGTTTTAAAACTGCAAGGTGAAATGCCAGCATCAGATATGGCATCAGCAGATGACTCAATAGATGACCAAATGGATGACCAAGATGACGAAGAATTAGATTTACCAGCAGACAGTGATTTATCAACTGATGGTGATGAAGCGTCAGCAGGTCCTGAAGAAGAACCATTAGGCAGAGCTAAAAAGTCGTAATGCAATGCGTTTGTCTGAACTACAATCAGTAAAAGAAAACTATTTTACAAAAATCAAAACAGATGCAAAGAATCTTTTGATGTCTTTGATTGCACAAAAGAAAGACACAATTGATACTAATGAATTTATTAATGAATTATCAAGCATGGGACACAATGTAACTGTTGGTTCTTTACAAGATTTATTAAAAGATTCAAATCTTATACAAAGTGTTAATGACAAAGAAATAAAAATCAACAAAGACGTAAATTTAACAACGTACAGCGATGATGGTAAAATGGACAATGAAAAAGTAGTTGACAAACTGGCAAGTAAATCCATTGCTAAATCATTAAAATAGTGAATTTATTTTTAAATTTAATTCTTGCATTTCTCAGCGAAAAAGTTTAATATTAACTATTGGAAACAAAATGTCATTATTAGTAAAAAAATTTGATTATCACAATTTGAAAAGAACTACCATAGAAGGTAAGCGTCACTATCTAGACAACAACGGAAAACCTGTCCCGTCAGTTACAACGGTGTTGTCACATTTAAAAGATATGACTGGTTTAAACAAATGGAAAAAAAGAGTTGGTAATCAAGAAGCTCAACGTATTGTCACAGAATCTGCTAATATAGGAACAATTACACACAAACATTTAGAATGTTTTATTGAAGGTGTTGATCGTCCAAAAGGCAGTAATTTGATTTATCAACAGGCCAAACAATTGAGTGATATCATTATTGAAAATGGTATGACCAGTGTTGATGAAGTATGGGCGATTGAGCAGAGTTTGTGCTTTCCTGGATTGTATGCCGGAACGGCTGACATGATTTGCACATATAAAGGTGAGCCTGTAATTGGTGATTTTAAAACATCAAGACAGGTCAAAAAGCGAGAATGGGTTGAGGATTATTTTATGCAATGCGCCGCTTATGCCCTTGCTCACAACGAAATATATAACACAGATATAAGTGCTGGGTTAATTTTTATAGTATCACATTCAGGAGAATACCAAGAATTTACAGTCAAAGGCGAAGAATTTAAAAAATACACAGATATGTGGCTTGATAAAGTAGAACAATACTACAAAACAAACTAAATAACAGTATAGTTTAGGACAATAATATGACAACGACTTATGTAAGATTAAAAAACCGTAGAGGAAACAGGGAAAACTTGCCACAGCCTCTTGCAGAAGGTGAAATAGGTTTAGCAACAGATACACGAGAACTATATATTGGTACTGGTTCACAAGATTCAAAGAACCGTATGGTACAAATAGATAGTTTTTTAAATGCTGAACTACAATCACAGTCTTTGATTGATAATAGATTAGTAATGTTTAAACTAGCAGAAACTCAAAGTTTTCAAGGTAATGGCACAGATGCATCATCAACAGTTTTAAACGGTGGTACAGCATTAACATTACCGTCAACTAAATCTACACCAGTTGATGCAGATGACATTGTAGTTACAAAGTTTGATATTAACAATGTGCCAACTTTTATAGAAAGTTCACAGTACACAGTGTCTGTAGCAGGAAATGATCTCACAGTAACTTTTGTTGCTTCAGCAATACCGGAACAAAATTCTACAATTGTTGTATCAAAATGGACATCAAACGAAATCGTAGCAAAAGTCAAAAACCAATTTCCAAATCTAGTAACTGATCAGTCTTTATCAACAAATCAACTTTACATTGATTTAACAACAGGAACAGGATTTATTGATATTGGATCATCAGGTTATACACAGTCTCAAATTGAAACATCTTTATTAACAACATCAGGTGCAAGTGGCAGTGCTGATTATATTGACTGTTTTTCAAACACTGGTACAAACACCACATTAGATATCAGAGGTGCAATTACACAGTTAGGTTATGCAGTAGGTTCTCTTTTTGTACCTGGCACATTGTTAATTGAAACTGATTCTCCTACGCAGGCATTAACATTGTCAACGTTTCTTAACATTGCACTTGGTACTTCACAAACATCTGTTGCAAGTAATATAAAAATTTTTACACAAGATTCTAAGCCATCATTAACAAGTAATCAATACATTGCAACAAATGGTTTAATTAGAAAAACTTTAACTGCTAACACATCAGCAACTGTTACAAATTTTAATGGTCAAACAGAAAACACTGTTATCATTGATTACTCATTAAAAATAGGCACTGCATATGCAGTAGGAACTATTAAAATAATATCTGACCATCCAGATAGCACAAATATTGAGTACATGGACGACAGGATTGAAACAAATGATACATCAGCAGTTGTATTTTCCACTCCAACTGTGTCAGGAACAACCATTGCATTAAACTACACAAACAGCAATCTAACTACAGATGCATCAATGTCGTATGTATTAAAACGTTGGTTAACTTCTTAACAAAAAAATTAAATATCATTGCAAAGATATCTTGACAAACCACTGGTTGATATCATAAAATATTAAAAAATTAAGGTAAATACATTGTTGACTAATGTTTTTGGAGAAAAAATGAATAAGAACACAGAACTATACATCATCAAAAGAGACGGCACAAAAGAAATACTAAACATAAACAAAGTTCACAAAATGACTGAAGCGGCTTGTGAAGGTTTGAATGGTGTTAGTTCATCTGAGGTTGAAATGAATTCGGGACTACAATTTACCGACAGCATGACCACAAATGAAATACAAGAAATTTTAATTAAGTCAGCAAATGATTTAATCAGTTTAGAGTCACCAAACTATCAATATGTTGCGGCAAGACTTTTACTTTTCAGTTTACAGAAACATGTGTTTGGTAAATTTACACCATCTGATGCACACACTCCTTTGAGATTTGTTGTTGCTAGAAACATTGAAAGAGGTGTATATGACAGAGCTATTTTAGAAAAATATAGTGATGACGAATGGGCCAAATTAGACTCATATATGAGACATGATAGAGATTGGAATTTTACATACGCAGGTCTAAGGCAAGTAGTTGACAAATATCTTGTACAAGATCGTAGCAGTGGATCAATTTTTGAAACACCACAATACATGTACATGATGATTTCAGCAACACTGTTTGCAGATTATCCTAGAGATACTAGAATGAAATATATCAAAAAATATTATAATGCAGTATCTCAGTTTAAAATTAATATTCCTACACCTGTAATGGCAGGTGTGCGTACACCAATGAAACAATTTGCAAGTTGTGTTCTTGTTGATGTTAACGATTCGCTACCATCAATCTTTTCAAGTGATATGGCCATTGGTAGATATATTGCACAAAGAGCCGGCATTGGAATCAATGCAAGTAGAATTAGAGGTATCAATTCAAAAATACGTGGTGGTGAAGTTGCACACACAGGTGTGATTCCTTTTCTTAAGAAATTTGAATCAACTGTAAGATGTTGTACACAAAACGGAGTACGTGGTGGTAGTGCCACAGTTCATTTCCCTATTTGGCATCAAGAAATCAAAGACATTCTTGTATTAAAAAACAACAAAGGCACAGAAGACAACAGAGTACGTAAACTTGATTATTCAATTCAGATATCAAAATTATTTTATGAAAGATTTTTAAACAATGAAGATATAACTTTGTTTTCACCACATGATGTTCCTGGTTTATATGAAGCATTTGGAACAGATCAATTTGATGACATGTACGAAAAAGCAGAAAGAAAAACAAGCATAAAGAAAACAAAAATATCATCACAAGAACTGTTTGGAGAACTTTTAAAAGAAAGAGCAGAAACAGGTCGTATTTACATTATGAATATTGACCATGCTAACTCACACAGTTCGTTTTTAGATAAAGTTAGTATGTCTAATCTGTGTCAGGAAATTACATTGCCCACAACACCAATAGAACACATTGACGGAGATGGTGAAATTGCATTGTGTATTTTATCAGCAATCAACGTAGGACAATTAAGAGATCTTGATGAACTTGAAGAATTATGTGACTTGTCAGTTAGAGCGTTAGATGAAATTATTGATTATCAAAAGTATCCTGTAAAAGCGGCTGAGATCAGCACAAAAGCACGTAGAAGTTTAGGTATTGGATATATTGGTCTTGCACATTATTTGGCAAAACATCAAGTAAACTACAGTGACAAAGGTGCATTAAGAGTTGTACATGAATTAACAGAAGCATTTCAATATTACTTGATTTCTGCATCAGTTGAATTAGCAAAAGAAAAAGGCAAGTGTGAATATTTTGATAGAACAAAATATTCAAAAGGATTGTTACCAATTGATCATTATAAAAAAGAATTAGATGAAGTTTGTAACTCAAAATTAAAACTCAATTGGGAAAAATTGAGAAAAGAAGTTGTTGCTAGTGGTATGCGACATTCAACACTGTCAGCACAAATGCCATCAGAAAGTTCTTCCGTTGTTAGTAATTCAACCAACGGTATTGAACCACCAAGAGCATATTTGAGTATTAAAAAAAGCAAAAAAGGTCCTTTAAAACAGATTGTTCCACAATACAGTCAGTTGAAAAACTTTTACACACTGTTATGGGATATGAAAGGCAACGACGGTTATATCAATGTTGTTGCTGTGATGCAAAAGTTCTTTGATCAAGCAATATCAGGAAACTGGAGTTACAATCCAACACAGTATGAAAACAATGAAATTCCAACCAGTGTGATGTTTAAAGATTTGTTGACAACTTATAAATTAGGTTGGAAAACAAGTTACTATCAAAACACATATGATTTCAAAACTGATCCAGCAGAAGTTGAAGTACCAACAGAAAAAGCGGCTGAAGAATTTAATACTTTTGAAAAAGAAGGACAACAAATACTAGGTAATAACGTAGCAGTAGATGAAGAAAACTGTGAAGCTTGTACAATATAAGTTAAGAGGGAATAATGACAAAGACTGTTTTTAATAGAAACGAAATTGACTTTACTAAAGAACCAATGTTTTTTGGTGCTGACCAAAATCTTCAGAGATATGATATTTTTAAATATCCACAATTAGATAAATTAAATCAAACCATGCTGGGATATTTTTGGAGACCAGAAGAAGTTAGTTTGCAAAAAGATCGTTCTGATTATCAAGATTTTAGACCAGAACAAAAACATATTTTTACATCAAATTTGAAATACCAAACATTACTTGATTCAGTTCAAGGACGTGGTCCAAGTTTGGCTTTTTTACCTTATGTATCAAATCCAGAACTTGAAGGTTGTATTATTACTTGGGACTTTTTTGAAACTATTCATTCACGTTCATACACACATATCATGAAAAATGTTTATTCAAATCCAAGTGAAGTTTTTGATACAATTTTAAATGATGATGAAATTGTAAAAAGAGCAATTAGTGTTACTAAAAACTATGACAAGTTTAACCAACTTGCTGAAGATTATTTTCATAGAGGCAAAGGAGATATAAAAGAAGTCAAACGTCAATTATATCTTGCAATGGTAAACGTAAACATTTTAGAAGGTTTGAGATTTTATGTTTCTTTTGCTTGTACTTTTGCATTTGGTGAATTGAAACTGATGGAAGGTTCTGCTAAAATTATTTCATTAATTGCTAGAGATGAATCTCAGCATTTAGCATTGTCAACACACATTATTAAAAATTGGCAACAAGGTGATGATACTGAAATGTTAAAAGTAATAAAAAATGAAAAAGACACAGTGTATGACATGTTTAAAACATGTGTTGAAGAAGAAAAAGCATGGGCAAACCATCTGTTTAAATCTGGATCTATTATTGGATTAAATGAAACACTGTTACATAGATACGTAGAATTTATTGCAAACAAAAGATTGAAAGCAATAGGATTTGATCCTATTTTTGATCAACCAGTAACTCAAAATCCTTTACCGTGGACACAGCATTGGTTATCAAGTTCAGGATTACAAGTAGCACCACAAGAAACTGAAGTTGAAAGTTATATTGTAGGTGGTGTTAAACAAGACGTAAACAAAGACACATTCAAAGGATTTAAACTATAAAGGAAATTATGTTAAAAGAAAAATTAAAAAAAGATGATGTAATTGTTTTTCGTACAGTAGGTAGTGATGAAGTAATTTGTAAATTAGTTGAAGAATCACAATATAATTTTGTGGTATCAAAACCTCTAGCATTGGCAATGGGACCAAATGGTGCGGGTATGACAGCATATATGTTAATGGCTGATGCTGACGCAGAATTTGTATTTGATAAAAAAGTTATTATTACTGTAGCAAAAGCAAATAAACAAGCCGCTGAAGTTTATACACAAAGCACATCAAAAATAGTACAGCCTCCAAAACAGTCAATTATCACTTAATAAATACTATTATTAAGGTATAAACAAATGACACAACCAGTAACTAGATTAGGCGATATTTGTACAGGGCATGGATGTTGGCCACCAAGAGCAAGTAATGGTGCAAGTCCAAATGTTTTTGCAAATGCTATTCCTGTACACAGACAAACTGATGGTTGGTCAGTACATTGTTGTGGTCCAGCATGTCATGGTAGTACATTACAATCAGGGTCATCTACAGTATTTGCTAACGGATTAGCAGTGGGAAGAATTACAGATCCAGTTGCTTGTGGCAGTTCAGTTAGCACAGGCAGTGACAGTGTTTACGCAGGATAGGAATTAGATATGGTCGGAAAAACAATACCAGGATTACAAACAGACAGTTTAAACTTTCCAACAGATATTACTCCAAACACTATACAAATTTCTGAAGTTCAAAAAAAGTTAATTGCCAGTGGTGCTCTTAATGTTGTAGATCATGTTGACCCATGGGGTAGAGATTGTAAAGCCTATGCTGGATTTAAAAATCCACATGAAAATACTTTAAAAGAAATTGCTCAAATTATTCAACAACAAAAAGTGTTGTTACCAGATGGTTGGGATCATAGTGATATAAATCAACGAGCAGTTGTGTCAGGTGCATTGATTGGACCAGGACAACCTGATAGAAAACTAACTGCAATGGAAATTAATGATATTAATTTTGTTGAAGGTGCTTTGAAAGATTTAACTTGGTTACAGGCCAGACAAAGTGGAATGTGTATAACAGAGTATGCAAACCCAAATGCTCAATGGCTTGTAATGGGCAATGAGGCCATTTATCCAAATTACGGTGTTAGTATTCCAACAACAGCAGGTTCTCCGGGCGGTGTTGCAGTGCCTACAATTGGCACTTATCTGAGTGCATTGAGCAGTATTAATTCATTAGCAACCACACTTGCTAGTGTTCCAGCAGTGTCAAGTGGACCATGTAAATTTATGGAAGACATGCTAGGTGCTTTGTTTAAAGCAGGACAGATACTTGGAGAAATTCTTGGCAAGTTAAAAAGTGCTATAGGTATTTTAGGAATGGCATTGGCAATTATTGGATTAGCAAAATTAATAATTGATCTTATCAAAAACGATTTAGCAAACTTAGGTAGGTTTTTAGAATTATTAAAACAAGCGGCACTGGCTGGATTACTGGCTGGATTGATGCAAGATCCTTGTGCGGCATATTTGATTAATTCTGCAATTGCAACTACACAAACAATTAATAATTTAAAAACAACACTGTAACATGTATAGACCTTTACCAGATGGATTGACAATTAAACAATCAGATTTACAAGGGTTAGGTCTTTTTGCCACAAAAAATTTTGATGCTGATGTTGTACTTGGTATTGTACATATTGAAAATAAAAATTTTCCACATGGATACATTAGAACTGCACTAGGTGCCTTTTATAATCATTCAGACAATCCTAATTGTAAAAATGTAAAAGGGTTTTGGCATCAAATACCAGTGTGTTATTTGACCACAATAAAACCAATCAAAGCAGGTGATGAACTCACAGCAAAATACACACTGTATCTTGACTTTGAATAATCCAACTTGACAAACTCAAAAACCTGTGTTATAAATATTTTGCAATGTTGAAATTGTTGTAATAGGTTGTGCGGACGTCGGGGCAGTACCGACCACCTCCACCATAAGCACTCTATCCCAACCTGACGAGGGTGGATCGCAAGAACTAAACAGAGTGCTTATGATGGGGGTGAACCAGGATCGACGGCGATTAAAAAGGCAATGGAGTTGTTCGGCGGAAGCTCGGTTAACGCAACAAACTTACAAATGCAGATGAAAATCTAGCACTTGCGGCCTAATTTAGGCTAACGGGGTTGGCAACTTGCCTGGCAACAGAAAAGTTGCATTAAAGAAAAGAGTAATATGAGAAAAATTATATCACACAGTTTTCCTAGCAAGTACGAATATAGCATACAAGATTCTGGGATATTAGAATTAGAAAATCGTACAATATATTTCAATGAAGGACAAATGTGGCCTATAGTAGGTACCGATTTAGGATACCTTTCTATAGCCAAGTGTATGTCAACTAGTTTCGTTGAGTTTCTGCGCCTGCAGAATCTGTTGAGTGATCATTTTTTGTTCTCCAACAACAGGCTAGAACATCAATTGTATGATATCAAAAAGAAACTGGTATTCCTGAGAGATCCCAGTCGGCGTTATATATCAGGAATTGCGGAATACATTGGAATGAAATTTGGCTCTGATATTTCCACGATGTCAAAGCAGACGTTGTTACACATAGTACAGGCACTGATTGGCATTACCAATGTAGATGAACACAGTATAGATCAGATACATTTTTTTAAGGGTTATAATTTGAATAAATTTTCAGTTTTCATGATAGACAATAATTTTTCAGAACAGCAGTTGTTTGATTGGATGCGTGACAATGGTGTGAAATTCAGAGAAGATATAAAACTGGGATTACCAAAATTAAATATAACAGAAGACAATGAAATTAAAAAAAAGATATATGATGCGGTCCACTCTGTGTGTTTCAGACATGGATCTCAAATAAAACACAAATGTCAAGGAGATTACCTTCTGATTGACTATTTCAAAACAAACGGACAGGTGGTAAATGCTTAAAAAAATAAAACAATTCTGGAGCAACAGTTATAATTCAAATCCATTGGCTTTTTATATGGAAATGATCAGTGCTGTATTTGTAATTACTGGCAGTGCTATATTGACTTACACAGTACTAGAACCTAGGCCAGATATATTTGTTCCTTTTTATTTTGTGGGCAGTGTGACAGGTTTTGTTGGTGCATATTATAGACAAGCAGTGTGGGTAATGGTATTAACAGCATGGTTTTCTACTATGAATATTATTGCATTGTGGAGATTGTTTGTATGATAAAAGAAAAGATAGCCACTTGGGGAGAAAATCTAGGACTGCTTGAAGGTAT
>Ga0209929_1000041_pt1 | contig 41568 bp, 55 predicted proteins | sample SalPon2_C_H2O_MG_2_FD_185731 | JGI IMG/M metagenome (GOLD analysis project Ga0209929, IMG submission 185731) | Salt pond water microbial communities from South San Francisco under conditions of wetland restoration - Salt Pond MetaG SF2_C_H2O_MG... ... | reverse complement strand
CGCGTGGAAAACGGGTTTGAAAACGGGTATGTATTACCTCAGAAGTAAAGCAAAGGCGCGACCGATCCAGTTCAGTTTAGAGGCGGAGTGTGCTATGTGTTCCGCTTAATAATACGCCGGCTGAATGGTGTCTCGGCGGTTGTGTGATTATACATATATTTAGGCTCACTTTTACTTTCTTTGTTACTATTATGTATATTTTTTTCATTATTAGTAAGAGAACGATTAAATATTTCTTTTTTAATATGATTTGGTAATTTTGGTAAATTTGGTCTTTTAGCTTCAATTTCTCTAAACATGAGAGATTTTAATTTTTTAGATGCGTTGGGGTGTACATATATAAATAAATTTTTTGTATTTTTTTTAGCTAACATATTATTTATTGTTTTAAATTCACCTTCTTTGTATTTTTGTTTAATTATTTCTTGTATGTTTGTCGGTAAAGAATTAATAGATTTAATAGCTGAAACTTTCCTTTTCTCGAGATTCGCTCTATTTCGAGCAGCTTTTACCCAAGCATTAACATTTATTTCATCGAGATTTTTTTCTCTCTTTTTTAATTTTGTTTCGAGTTTTTTTCTCAATGCATCTTGTTTCTTTTTAGGTATACTTATAGTATTTATTTTGTCATGCTCAGTTCTGTATCCAGATAATGTATAATAATTATTCGGGTATCCCAATAATTCCATGTTTTTTTTTTTAGGTTTACGTGTAAAATTTTGAAGACCACCTCGTTTTAAATCGTTTAAGTTCATTTTAGCGAGATGGTATAACATTTCAATTTTTTGGTTTTTTGCAGTAGTATTATTTCCATAACCAAGGCTCTCTCTTACTAAATGTAAAGGTTTTTCTCCACTCGCCTTCGTTTTATATTTTATCACTTGTTTATTTGCAAGCGCCTTTTTCATTTTCCATGTTGCTCGTTTAGGCGCACCTTTCACTTTCTTGACAGCTTTCTTAACCGTATTTTTGATCTTGTTCTTCATGGATTTTTTTTTAGTATTACCGCCTGACATTTATATATAATAACATTTAAATTTGTACCTCATCATATACGAAATATGTATCTCTATGATTTTGAGTCTTAACCAGTTCAGTTTAGAGGCGGAGTGTGCTATGTGTTCCGCCTAATGCATACTTGTATGATTTTTATATACAGGATTTTCATATTATATTGTTTGAATAATATTTTCTAAACTAAAAGTAAAATGGTACAGCAGTACGAAGAGTGTCCACATGGACGTATTATATATGAATGCCAAAAATGTCAAAAATTATTGAATTATTTAAATACAATATTACACGATATGAGTAAAAACCAAGATACATACGTAGATAAGAAACTTTTACAGGAAGTTATGAGATTGATTTTAAATGATAATAAGTATACATTACCAAAATACATACCAGGAAGAATAGAATTGAGTAAAAAATTACAAGCTATTTTTGAAGAGTATGCAAAATCTTTTGGTGAAATAAGCTCGAATAGTAGAAAGAGAATTGCAGAAAATATTAAAAAAATGGTAAAAGAACTTGGTGAAGATTGGAAAAAATCGTTCAAAATTATAGAAAAAACGTTTGGTAAAAACTTAGCTTATAGAATTTTAAATTCTCGATTTTTTACTCCAAATAAACGCATTACACGTGCTGAATTTAGTTCGGCTAAAAAAGCGATTTCTAAACTCACAAATTCTCTTAGTCCTGGATTTGGAAAAAGGGTAGCAAACCAATTTTTAGCAGGAGCAACGAATTCTCAACAAAAAAATAAAAAAAATGAAGTGTCCAGAATGCTTTTTAAAAACTTAAATACACCACCTAAAAAAAGAAAAAATCCGTTAATTACACCAAAAAAAATTCCTAATACACCTATTAGTAGTAAAAAAGTAAAAAGAATTCCTAATACACCTAATAGTCAAAAAGGAAAAACACCTCCGAATACACCTAATAGTCAAAAAAGTAAAAGACAAAAATAAATAATAGTATATATAAATGAAACGTTCACGAAGAGGTGACTATACACCCGATATACACAAAAATATACTACAAGAAGAACTTAGACTCTTAAGAAAAAGGTATACAGAATTAGCTTATAAATATAGTGAAATAATGAAAAACGATAAAACGTACCAAAAAACTAAAGAGTTAGAAAACTTGTCTAAAAAAATAAATAATTTGAAAAAATATATGGAAAAAATTAGTAAAGCTTAAAGTTTACGTTACATGTACATTTATAAAGCATGGCAAAGTTTATAAACGCTAAAGATACATTAAAAATAGCCGATTACGATGGTCGTAAGATTTCTCTTTGTACGACAGATGATAAACTCATGAAAATAATATTTCCACGTATGTATATGCCTTTTGGTATTTCTGGGTTTACACCTGAGGTCGGTCCTACTAAGTATAACGTAGACTTTGCGATGAAAGGATGGGACGAGGAAGGTAACTTCGTCCAAAAATTTTATACGTGTATTCGCGAACTCGAGGAAAAGGTTATCGTATCGGTTTCGGAACAGAGTGAAGCGATTTTCGGTAAACCCATGAGCGTAGAAGAATTGCGACCCATGTTTAATTCAAACGTTAAGGAATCACCTGATCGCGAACCGAAGTTTAGGGTAAAAGTTGATTCGACGATTGATGGTAAGGTTAAACCACACGTTTATGACGAGGAAAAGAACGCGTTATATGACGAAATAAAAGACGGATTATACGCGAGAAATTCGGGTACATCTATAGTTGAAATGAATAGTGTATACTTCCTGAATAAAAAGTTTGGAATAAGTTGGAAACTTAACTCGCTCGTAGTGTATGAGCCACAGAGACTTAAGGGATTCCAATTTATTGATGTTTAGCGTTTTTTGCGTTCGTATCTGCTATATGTAGTACTGAGTACTATAGTTGTTACCATAAGAGCTAAAAAAGCATATGCAGACCAATATTTAGAAACGTGTTTACCAATATTAAAACTTGAATTTTGGTTCATGTAATTACCGTTCATTTTTTATATTGTATATACATTTTATTTTTAATTGATTAGAGTTTAGATCTACTTTCGTTTAAAATGAGAATTTGGTATATGGCCTGAGCTTCTTTGAGAAGTTTGCCTCTTATGGCGACGTATGATTTAGGGTCCATGCCTAGTTTAATTTTAGCAACGCGAACGGATTCGTTCCATTTAGCGAGTGTCATTCTTATTCTATTACAACATTTTCTTAATTTTCTTTTTGTATGCTTTTGTACCTTCTTTTGGTTGAAGTTTGAATCCCGATTTCTTTGGTTTGAACACTTTTACCAAATGCTTGGACCCTTCTTCCTTGAGACGTTCGAGTGCTGCCTTTCTTGCAGCTTTTGATACGATTCTTCCGTATTTGTCTTGGGTGAGATCTTTTTTCATGAGACCACCTGTTGTCTTGAGGGCAACGCCGTGCCAAACTTCTGCGCGTGAACCGAACGTTTTTTCAATCATTTTATTTTATATACTATACTCGGAAAATATTCTTAATTGCGGCGATGGATATTGAACCACTTGTTTTGTTTCGGGTTGGTATTTGTGTTTCTAGACGTTTGTCATTGAGTACTTCTGCACTTATGAGGGACTTGTGTCCCTGAAGTGCCATCATAGATTCTTCTACACTCGGAAACCCGGGTTCGTCTATGTATACGAGTTTTTTGACGTGTACGTTTCTGGTCTGACCCGTGCGATGACACCTCCCTATAGCCTGGAGTTCAGTTGCTGGATTCCATGAGGGTGCCGTGATATACACGCGCGAAGCGCACTGGATATTGAGACCCTGACCACCCGCCTTTATCTGTATGAGAAAAATGCTATTGAGTGGTGCACTTTTGAACCTTTGAAGTTGGGTTATCCTGTCTTCTTTCGATACGTTTCCATCTATACGAAAAACTGGACACGTAAGTTTAGAACGAATATGGTTCATTTCGCTCTTAAACTGACAAAACACTATCGCTTTTTCCTCAGGGTGTTCTGATATCATGTTAAGAAGCGTTTCCATTTTTTTTGAACGCCCTTTCCATATTTTGGGAACGTCTCCACACTTTTTAGCGGTGCCATCCAAGTACATCTGGGGCCAAATCATGACTTGACGCGCTCGTAACAAACACTCGAGAAATTGCATGTTACGCATGTTAACGTTGCGCGTTGTTTTTAGAATTTCTTTGATAAGTTCTTGTGATTCTAAAAAAACGTGTTTGTAGAGTTTCTTTTCTTCTGGAAACATTTCGAGTTCGACGTTTTCAAAATAACACGGTGGAAGTTCGAGATTCGCATTGAACTCTTTGAGATCATTTTTCGTGCGTCTCAGAATATACGTCTCTTTGACGTGTTTAGTCATGCCTTGAGAATAGGATTTCGGTATACCGAGAAATGTACTCAGGTTTATGAAGTCGTGCATAGTGTTAAAAACGGGTGTTCCAGTGAGTAACCATCGGATTTCGGATTTCAATTGACACGCCGATTTAAACTTTGCTGATTTTTCGTTTCTGATTTCGTGTGCTTCGTCTAATATAACGCGGCCCCAAATGATTCTGTGTAACATTTTTGTATCCTCTATGAGAAGGTTATATGTCGATATAACAACGTCACGATTACACAAATCACTTACATTTTTTGTTCTATCTGGACCATCGTATACGAACACGGAAAGTGAAGGTGCAAACTTATTTATCTCCTCTTTCCATTGCGTGACTATAGATTTTGGAACTATTATGAGTGTATTTTTTTGTGGGTTCCCTAGCATAGTCGATATGGTCTGTATGGTTTTACCTAGACCCATCTCGTCACACAAAAAACCACCTTTTGGTCCGTCCCTTTGATTCTCCATCGACAACATCCATTGAACACCTTCCTTTTGGTAAGGTGCGTAGAGTTGGCCATTGAGTTTGGTTTTTACAAGATTACACTGTGTTTCAAAACTTAACATTTTTATTTTTAAAAAAAATATTTAGTTTTTTTGACTTAGGTTTTTTTTCACGTTTTTTAAAAGCATTAGTCCATTCTTGCATATTTTTATTCGATCCACCTTTATTTGTATGGAATTTTTTAGAACCTGTTCTATATATAGATTTTAGTTGTTTAAGAGTTTTTGCGTTTTTAAGTTCCTTTTCCATTTTTTGTTTTTCGGTTAAACATGGTACTGTTTTTGTTTTTAAACGAGGTGAACGTCGCAGTATAGCATTAAGTTTTTTTTTGAAACTCTTTATAGTTCTTAGCTGGTTTTTTATAAAAAAGTTTTTCTATATTTTCTGGGGTTAGATTACTCATCACTATAAATTATGTACATTATTTTTTTAGGTTCATGTTAATTAAAACACTTGCAATTTGTACAGCGAGTGTTATTGCCTCAGCTTTTGCTATTGTATCTATATAATATTCTATGTGTTGTGGACTAAAATCGTTTGAGTTTATTAAGTCGACACAATACGGTATAAACCTAGTTGATGCGGTTCTGAATTTGTTCGTTCTTAGTTTTATGGTTCTTTTACCTATTACATACGACACCCTTGCAATCCTGTTAAGTTTCATTCATACACTTTTATATTACTCTTCAAAATAATCGTCATCAGAATCCGTGAAAATGGGACACTCTGGTCTGATAAGTTCTTTCTTTTTTCTGGTTTTTTTAACTGGCTCTTCTATACCATGTTCTCTGTGATACAGTACTTTATTCCAAAACGCTTCCATGACGGGTAAATATTTTTCAAACCACCCACGATCTCTTTTGACGTTAACGACGACGAACTCTTCGGGTTTGGGCCAATTAAAGTCGGCTGGTTTATACTGAATAAAGTCAGCTTCCTCGAGATCGAGGATTTCCATACACAGTTGGAGTTGTGGCATGTAGTGTTCTGGTACTTCCGGTTTTATTTCACGCATCATAGGACACTTGATTTCGACGAGTTTACCCGATTCGGAAACGCCATCGGGTGATCCTCCTAAGAACGAATACTTGGGGTGTGGACACAAACCAAGTTCGTGTACGACTTCGTTATGTCTTTGTTCATAAAGAATTCGAGCCTCGTCTTCGTACTTTTCACCGTGTCTCGTTGCTTCATTACCTTCAAACTTTGGTCCTTTTCCGCACTTTCTTAGTAGAAGTTGGTCGGGTGTTTCGTATTTGTTTACACCAATAGCAGATGCAGCGTCCGATGCCGTAAGCATACGCATACGCAAATCCAACCATTCTTGTGATTTCTGTGGTGCATATTCAAACTCGAGCCATTTTTTTACATTTGGATGCATGCTAAAAGATAAACTTTTCATGTTTTTAAGCATCTTCTTCGCGAGCGACGCGTAATCTTTCTCTCAAAACACGAACGGTTCCCAAACACGCTATATTTCTTCTAAAACACTCATCAATGAGTTCTTCTTTTTTCATGGCCCAAAGTTTAGGTAAATTTTCGTCTATTGTGCTCATGCTCATATTTTCTGAATCGTCTTCTTCCAAGTTTGATGATATTTCGTAAGTGACGTCTGGTGGGGGTGGTTTTTTAAAAAAAAAATTTAGTACTATTATAGTACTTAGAAACCCACCCGATATGAGTAAATAGTTTTTTAACATTATTTTAGATAATTAGTGTTTTTATTGTTTAAGTAGTTTAGGTGTGGTGGATAGAAAAAACTTCGTGCCGCATATTGTTCGGCCTGTTTTTTATTTTTTGCCCACCCTCTTCCGAGAAATGTACTATCGACATACACGTCTATGTAAAAAATACCATTTTCGTGTGATATGACACGATAATCTGGTAAATTGAGATTATTTGTTTGACAGTACCTCATGAGGTGATCTTTAAAATTATCATCGATCATGATACAATTCATGTTTACATAATTTGGATTATTGTATATGTTTAAAATAAACTGCTTTGCATGAAGTAAACCTAGATCCATATAAATTGCTCCTACAAGAGACTCGAATACGTCTTCTAGAATTTTAGGATTTTTGTTCCATTCATTACGCATACCCTTTTCGTCCATTTGAACCCATTTATAGAGTTCGAGTTTGGTTGCTATGTTAGCAAGAGTTTCACCACGAACGAGTTTCGTTCTCGCTTTGGTCAAGAAACCTTCTTGTTTGTTTTCGTACCTGTCGAATAAAAATTTAGTAATCACGAAACCTAACACGGAATCACCTATAAACTCAAGCGTTTCAAAAGAACCATCAAGAGTTTCGTCTTCTTTTAGTGCAGATTTGTGTCTAAATGCTTTTTGGTACAAATCTATGTTTGATATCTTTGTACCAACAAGGGTCTCGACAGTTGACCTGTCGATAATCATGTTTATTTGTTATTATATGTTGTTATTATTTTTTTAAGTTACTTAGGTTGAACGTAGTGCGGACTGAGATACTTTTGAAGATTTAAGAAAGTAATTTGTACGTCAGCGGGTGGTTGAAGAAGATCCTTAAGATTGTCGTCGAGAACAAGAACTCTACCGTTATCTGGATGTTTCAATCCTTTTTCGGTAACATATTTGTTTATGGCTTTTGTTACAGCGCTTCTAGAAATAAGTTCACCTTCAGCTAAACCGAGAAAGTTTCTAAGTTTTTCGGAAACTTCTTGTTTTCGGTTAAAACCATTATTTTTAGCTCTATCCGCAGCTTTTTCACCGTTTGGATCGTCTTGTTTATTCTTAATCTTTCTAACAAGTTTTGTTAAAGACTTAATTTCAGAACGGAGTGCGGTGATTTCTTCAAGTACAGATTCAATAGACATTTTTATATCTATATTAAACGTAGTATCTTTAAGTCCTTTTTATATTTATAAGGAGCTTGTTATTTTTTTATGTGTACATTATAATAATGGTAAATAGTAAAGAAAAAATTGTTAAAAAATTACCTAATAATTTTTTTCCATTGTTTAGTGATTACGAAAAAAGAACTATAAATGAATGGGTAAAAAAGAAAGTGTGTTTCGGTGATAAAACTTTGTACAAGTACATTTCTGATAAATATAGTCAGGATAACGTAAAAAAATTTAGGACGCGTGTAAGAAGGTTGTATCCTAATGAAACGTTTGAAGATGTCGCTAAAGTACTTGTTACAGAATCTATTCGACCTTCAATGTATGGTATAATTGACGAACTCACTAAGTTTTTAAAACCAATGGGGGACTTAATAATAAGTGGGGGTGAAGCAACAAATTTTTACCTATACACGGATGAAAAAGTCGTAACGACTGATATTGATACTAAGTTTGTACCAAAAATGAAACCGGACGATAAGTATTTTGGTAAATTACAAGCCATTAAACTTTTGTTATGGAATAAACTGGGTGAAATAGCACAACGTGATAATTATAAGCTCATAAATACAGTTCTTAGAGAAACTTCTCAGTATTTTAATGAAAAAGCAAAGAATTATTCAGAAGAAGAAAATTTTAGGACAAACTGGGGGTATAAAATTGCTCGGTTTATAGGACTTACTTCTGCTACGTCTAAAAAATCAGAAGGGTACCACGTAACAAGAAGGTACACATTAATGCCTAAACGTAAAAATATAAAAAATGTAGCGAATGTACTCATAGATGTAGAACTTTTTACTTTAGACATGAAGTTTCGTGTGTTTAACATAAAATCAGGTAAACTCGAAGATCAAAATTTTGGTGGTATTCTTGATATAGCATTTATGCGTCCTAAACAACTCGGGTACAATGTTGCTAAGAAAAATCTTACAAGTAGTTCTTTAGTAGGTTTTGTTAATCGTAATAAAAACGTAACATACTATAAAAAATATAAGTATTTACAAGTACCAACAGTACACTATCTCATAGAAGATATATACATGATGCAAAAGATGGGTCTCAGACCGGGGAAAAGGGATAAAGATCGTAAAAGAATGTTAGCATTAGCACGAAAAATAACAAAGAAAAAAATTTCAGTAACAGATACTATTGATACGATTGCTAAAAAAGTCGGTGTAAAACTCGGTAAACCTGCTCATACGTTTCGTAAATATACAAAAGTTGGACCACGAATATTGAAAAAAGCATCAGATATAAACCCTAAAAGATATAAATTATCCACAACAACACCATCTAAAGATAAACTGAGTAAACACTTATTTTATGGTCTTAAATCAACGAATAAAAATTTAAATACACCACCAGGATACCTTAAAACACAATCAAATCAAATATTCAATTTAGAAAAAATGAATTGGACATCAAGAATGAATAATACAAACTATATCAGAAACGAATTAAATTTCAGGCCAGTAAAAGCAAAACCTTTACCTTCTACTATACGTAACGTTAATATGGAAGAAACCTTATACGGATTCAAACCTATTCGTGACCACTGGGTCCCAAAACCTATACTCGAAAAATCGGCTATGATACCTTTTATTGGTTTAAAGAAATGAAACCAAAACAATATATAAAATGATTTACGACACACCCTTTAAAACAGATGATGGTATGCGTCACGTTAGAGCTTACACAGATGAAAAGAAAAAATGCTTTGTGCAATTAACCGATGTTAAAGTTCTCGAAGTTGATGGAGAAGATATTTCATTTGAACTTTCAGGCGACGATAATATCGCTAAAGTTGAAGCAATACATTTAACAAACATTCAGTCCGCATTGGAAAATAGTAAAGAGTGGTTTGGTAAAGAACTTACAGAAAAAACAATCACTAAAGCATATATTAAAGACGAAGTTGTTACAGCGGAAAAAATCGAAGCTTCTAGAGTTTTTAATGCTAACAATGAACTCGTTGATATTGAAACATTATCACCAGGTGTAACATGCTCTGTTTTTGTAGAATTTTCGGGTATTTGGTTTGCAAGATCACATTTTGGGTCGTCATGGAATCTTGTTCAGGTAAAAATCCATGAAAATCCAAAAAATACAGAAGAGGAACCTGAATGTGAAGTTGAATCTTATCCAGAAGAATGTATGTTTGAAGATAGTGTTTCCAAATAAAAAAAATTATTTATTATATATAAAGATGATGAAGATGAGAAAATCGTTTAGTAGAAAAAATTTACTTATCGCCACAGCAGTTGTTATCGCCCTCCTGTTAATATTGAACAGTTGCAAAACTTCTACTTACACGGTACAAGAACGTATGTATGCTCCAGTCGGAATGGGTTATGATACACCAAGTCCAAGTCCAAGTCCAAGTCTAAAACCAATGAGAGATTCCAAGCCATCAGGTGGCTGTGAAATGAAGGTGGGTACGGGTCTCGCGTCTTCCCTTCTCCCAAGAGAAGTCGCGTCCCAAGAGGATTTTGGTGAGTTTGCTCCAGAAGACATACTTGCTGGTCAAAACTTCCTCGAGCCACGCGCCCAAATTGGTTTTCCAGAAACCGTTGGTGGTGCTTTGAGAAACGCGAATCAACAAGTTCGTGCCGATCCACCAAACTCCAAGGAACCGTTTGTTTGGAATAATTCGACCATAGTACCAGATACTATGAGAAGACCATTGTGTTAAATAGACATTTAAAGAATATAGGAATAGTTTATAATATAAAACATGTCCAGCTCTCCATCGGACGAACTTTCTAACAGCGTCTCTAAGTTGGTTGAACTTAACAAGCAAATTACAGAAGCCAGAGAAGATATAAAGATTTTAGTTCAGGCTGAAAAATCTTTAAAAATGCAAGTCAAAAAACTCATGACCGATAACGGTCTTGACGTTATTAATTTGAAAAAGGGTAAAATTTCGGTTAAAACAAGTTCCAGAAAACAGGGTTTAAATAAAACCTCAGTTAAAGAAGGTTTGGTTACTTTTTTCAATGGTAACGAAAAACAAGCCGAAAGTGCCTTAAAGGTTATACTCGATAGTTTACCAACAAAAGAATCTACTTCACTTTCACTCACTGGTTTGAAAGATAAGAAACAAGAATAATGGTTTGGAATCAATACGTTTACGAAGCTACACATGGCAATGACGCTGAATATAGCGATTACGAAGAAGAACTCAATATAGAAGAACCTTTACATATAAACGACTGGGAATTAGAGTATCAGGAAGAACTCCGATATATGTGGGGGATACTACAACAGTACCTATACGATGCGGTTCTATCACACCGCATTTTAAACTTTGCAAACTACGACGACTTTGTCGAATTTTGTTTTTATAATTCTAAATAATGGTCTTAGATTAATATATAATATAAATATATACAAACATGCTTCCAGATATTACGTCTCAAAAAGTTTCTTTACCAGCATCGCTTTTTTTACTTCTCAGTCCAGGTGTTCTTCTCAGAACAAATGGAACCAAGGTCTCTTTCAGAGATGGTTTAACTGGGAGAAACGAAGTATTGTTCCACGCACTCGTCTTTTTTCTCGCATTTTCTTTGATTGCAAAGGCCTTGGGTATCGTTCTTACGAAAACCGATCTCATCGTCACCACTTCCCTGTTCATTATTCTCAGCCCAGGTATGCTCTTAACAATCCCACCTGGTTCCAAGGGTCTCTTTACATCAGGTCAAACCAGTCCATCTTCGGCGGTTGTTCATACGATCGTCTTTGCACTCGTCTTCGCTCTTTTGAGAAAGCAATTTCCTCAGTACTATTAAAAGATGAAATGTTCGAGTATCTTGTTGTTGGTCCAGGTGCCATGGGTATATTTTCTATGCTTGGGTACCTCAAAACTATAGAACCTTCTTTAAAACACATAAAAGAATATTCAGGGGCATCTGCGGGTGCCATAATAATTTTATTTTTATCTTTAGGATTTTCAATAGATGATATTGTCTATAAATTAGCCCTGATTAATGGTAAAGAACTTGTGAAATTAAATTTGAAGTGTTTTTTAAATGAATATGGCTTAGTAGACTTAAAACCAATACGTCAAAAATTTGTGGACGTTTTTGAGTGTGATCCGACATTTTCGGATATAGATAAAAAAATATACATATCTTCTTTTTGTGTGAATACATCTAAAACTGTATATTTTTCAAAGGATACACACCCAAATATGAAAGTAATAGATGCCTTGTGTATGAGTATAGCAATACCACTCATATTTTCATCGTACCGTTACGAAGGTTTGGTTTACGTGGATGGTGGTACACTTGAAACTTTACCCACTACACCTTTTTTAGATAAAAAACCAGACAAGATACTTTGTATTAGAATGAAAATGGAAAATCAATTCATAGAAGATATAAAAAATCCAAAACAGTTCACAGAAGCGCTCGTTGCTTCTACGTTAAATAATAGAAAACAAAACGTTATAAAAAACAGTAAAATTGTTGACGTAGATATAGGTCAGGTAGACGTTTTTAAGTTTAACATGACATATGAAGAAAAAATGAAATTATATTTGAAAGGCATATCGCTATAAACTTTTTTGTTGGTTTATATCAATATGGACGCGTGTGATCCAGGAGTGAATTCAGAAGACCTCAAGACGCTCCTCAAACAAAAGTTAGGTATAGATTTAAAACTTTCTAGAAACGAAATATGTGATGTGTATTCGAGTATACAGGATGGAAAATTACCGTTACCACCTTTGGTTTTAAGTCGCGACAGGACTCACATGATGGATAGAAAATCACCTTTAACTATGTCGGATTTCGATAAACTTTTTAGTTCTTCTACTAAAGTTACATCTATTAGACGTATAGCTAAGAAAGTAGGTGTAGCGAGACATGCCGATAAAAAACTTACAAAGGCGCAGCTTATAGGAATAATAGGTAGACGTTTACACGCTTTAAAAGTTTACGAACCTATAAAGTTTTACTCTACTCAGAAAACGAAAATTATAAGAGAGAGTATAAACAGTTTTGATAACGAACGAAATGAAAACAATGTGAATAGAGGTGGTAGAAGAAACAATAACGAACGAAATGAAAACAATGTGAATAGAAGTGGTAGAAGAAACAATAACGAACGAAATGAAAACAATGTGAATAGAGGTGATAGAAGAAACAATAACGAACGAAATGAAAATAATGTGAATAGAGGTGATAGAAGAAACAATAACGAACGAAATGAAAATAATGTGAATAGAGGTGATAGAAGAAACAATAACGAACGAAATGAAAATAGATCCCCGAAGTTTTCTAAAAAAAGACCATTTTTTTTAAAAAGAACATCGGGACCTTACGTTAATGTAGAAAAAAATGCGATAAAAACTCAGTTTAATAAATTAAATCGTGCTCTTTTTGGTGAAAAAACAAACGATGAACAAGATGAATTCGAGAGATTATCTAAAATAAGGCGTGTTGTAAGAAGAGGTAAAGAAAAATTTAAAGAACAAATAGAAAAAGATGGATACTCTAATTTAACAAATAGAGAATTTGATAAGTATTGGGAATATCTCATGAAAATATCAAAAAAAAGAGTATACAACGAAATAACTGGGTTTATTCCTAGTAGTAAAATTATGCCATGGGGTTTATTTAAAAGAACACCACCTAGTTCTAAAAAAACACCCGAAACTGGAGTCAGTAGTTATAAAAACACACCTGAATCTGGGAATAGTAATAATGTTAAAAACACACTTAATACCAGTGTAAGTACTTCTGTAAAAAAAACTAAAAAAATCTCTAAAAATAATACTAATAATGTAAAAAAACAACTATTTAATAATAGGTATAATCAAGCCGAAAATTTAAAAAATAAGTATAGAGAATATTTACGTGATAAAAGCGTTGTTCGAATAATTCGAAACTATCAAAATAATACAAAAACAGGTTTCTTTGGAAAAAGTAAGTTTCCTACTCTTAACAATGCTAACAAAGCAATACAAAATCGTATAAATATAATAAAAATTAGTAATAGTGTTCGTAATCAATTTAATAATGATAAGAATAGAAATATAGTAAACCGTGTATTGAATAATTTGGAAACTGGTAAAAGTGGTCTTAAAACAGAAGTACAAGTTATAGGAAAAATAAACGAACTTCTGACACAGAAAAACCAAAATGAACCTGCTAAAATTAATGCTAAAAACACACCCGAAACTGGGAATAGTAATAATGTTAAAAACACACTTAATACCAGTGTAAGTACTTCTGTAAAAAAAACTAAAAAAATCTCTAAAAATAATACTAATAATGTAAAAAAACAACTATTTAATAATAGGTATAATCAAGCCGAAAATTTAAAAAATAAGTATAGAGAATATTTACGTGATAAAAGCGTTGTTCGAATAATTCGAAACTATCAAAATAATACAAAAACAGGTTTCTTTGGAAAAAGTAAGTTTCCTACTCTTAACAATGCTAACAAAGCAATACAAAATCGTATAAATATAATAAAAATTAGTAATAGTGTTCGTAATCAATTTAATAATGATAAGAATAGAAATATAGTAAACCGTGTATTGAATAATTTGGAAACTGGTAAAAGTGGTCTTAAAACAGAAGTACAAGTTATAGTAAAAATAAACGAACTTCTGACACAGAAAAAACAAACTGAAGCTGCTAAAATCAATGCTCAAAGAAAAGCCGAAGAAAATGCTAAGAAGAAAAATGAAGCTGAAGCTGCTAAAGCCAATGCTCAAAGGAGAAAAAATGAAGCCGCTATTGGTAAAGCCATTTTTAAACAGAAAAAAATTGAAACTGAAACTGAAATTCAAAGAATAAAAAATGAAACAGTTACTAAAATTTATAGAGGATACAGCACTGAATTAAATAATGTATCAAATTTAAATCAACTTGAAAATATTCATAGAAGGTACAAAAAATCTAAAATTAGTAAAGTTTTGAAACAAAAATTAAATAAAAAATATAAAAATAAAAAATTAGAATTAAATTCTAATTCTACTAGAAAACGTTCTTCCGGTGGAATATTTGGTAGTTTGTTCGGAAAAAAGCGTAAAAATAAAAACAATTCGAATAATAATATTTATTATAATAATACGAGTAACGAAACTGATGAAAAAAATACTTTAAATGAAAAAATTCAAAGAACGCGTAATAAATTTAAAAGAACGCGTAATAAATTTCAAGATACGGGTAGAAAAATTGGTAAAATATTTTTTAAAAAAGAGAAAAAAGAGAAAGTTCCAAATAAAACTGAAATTAGAGTAGAGGGTCGTGATGGACAAGCTGTTTATTTGAGACTAATTAGAGAAGTTAGAGAAGTTGAGAATTCGGAACAACAACTAAAAGCATTAAGGCGTGAAGGTATTTTACGTCTTCATCCTAATAAAAATCCCGGATTTAATAAACAATATTTAATTCTTTTTAAAAGTAAAGTTGATAAATTATTAGAAAAATTTCAAAAGAGAGAACCTGAACCGAACAAAAAAAGGCTAAAACAACGTTCGTCTTTGGAAAAACTTCTTAAAAGTTCTAAAAATCTCACGGATAGAAATAAATACTTTAGACGTTTAGAAGGCGGTGAAAGTTTGAATTCTGTAAGACGAAATGCTATTAAAGAAATACGAAGTCTTGCTGAAGATCGAAGAAGAAAAGAAGCTAAAGCCGAAGCCGATTCTCAAAAATCTCGATCGTCTTTGGAAAAACTTCTTAAAAGTTCTAAAAATCTCACGGATAGAAATAAATACTTTAGACGTTTAGAAGGCGGTGAAAGTTTGAATTCTGTAAGACGAAATGCTATTAAAGAAATACGAAGTCTTGCTGAAGATCGAAGAAGAAAAGAAGCTAAAACTGAAGCCGATTCTCAAAAATCTCGATCGTCTTTGGAAAAACTTCTTAAAAGTTCTAAAAATCTCACAAATAGAAATAAATACTTTAGACGTTTAGAAGGCGGTGAAAGTTTGAATTCTGTAAGACGAAATGCTATTAAAGAAATACGAAGTCTTGCTGAAGATCGAAGAAGAAAAGAAGCTAAAACCGAAGTTGATTCTCAAAAACAACGATCGTCTTTGGAAAAACTTCTTAAAAGTTCTAAAAATCTCACAAATAGAAATAAATACTTTAGACGTTTAGAAGGTGGTGAAAATTTAGACTCTGTAAGACGAAATGCTATTAAAGAAATACGAAGTCTTGCTGAAGATCGAAGAAGAAAAGAAGCTAAAACCGAAGTTGATTCTCAAAAACAACGATCGTCTTTGGAAAAACTTCTTAAAAGTTCTAAAAATCTCACAAATAGAAATAAATACTTTAGACGTTTAGAAGGTGGTGAAAATTTAGACTCTGTAAGACGAAATGCTATTAAAGAAATACGAAGTCTTGCTGAAGATCGAAGAAGAAAAGAAAATAATGCTAAAGCTAAAGCCGAAGCTGAAGCCAAGGCTCGAAGAAGAAAAGAAAATAATGCCAAAGCTAAAGCCGAAGCCGAATTTCGGAAAAAGAAAGAGTACAACAATAAAATGAAAATTAAAAGACAAATGGAACTTAAAAAACAAAAAAATGTAAATAATACAAAAAATAGAGAAAATAAAAGAAGATTAGAACTTAAAAAACAAATGGAAGCTAAAGCCATAGAGGCTTCTAAGAAAGCTCAAGCCGCTAAAGATGAAATCATAGCTAAAAGAAAAGTACAAGAACTTGAAAAAAGAAAAGCACAAGAACTTGAAAAAAGAAAACGTGATACTTTTAAACGCCAAATCCAAAGTTCGTATCTTACTAGTAATGAAAAAAGTTCATATATTAAACAAGTAAACGCTGTTGCTAATTTCAAACCTTTAGTAAAAAAAATTAAATCGGCTATGTTGAAAGCGAGTGAAGATGCGAAAAAAAGAGTTGGTAAAGCGAGTCTTTTAGAACAAATGTACGGCGAGAATAAAGATAATATGAGAAAACGAGCTGAATTAAATGCTAAAAAAAGAAAAGAAGCGAGGGTAAAAATCAAACAGTATATGAAAAAAACATACCCAAGTATGTCCGACCGCGATCGTAAAATGTACGCAAACCGCATTAAAAACACGGAATGGAAAATGCTTGGTGGATACATTCATGGAACTCGAGGTATGAGTGCAAGTGAGGCTTATGATAGAGTTAAACGTAATATAAACAGGAACTGGAAAGGTAAAAATGTTAAACTCGAAAGTAAAAAACGAGAAATCGATAGAAAAATAAAGAAACGCGATGAAAAAATAAGACGAAGGGGTGCTAGAAAACGTTAAAAACAATATAAAAAGTAAACACATATCATTAATAAAAGATGTACACTGGAATTGTTAGATACTTCGCTTTTATTAAAGGTATGAAAGATGCAAAAACTGTTGTTAAGGGTAACAAGACGGGTAAAGTTACTGGAAGTAGAAAAGATATGGAAAACCGAGTAAAGTATAAATGTGGATTAAAAAGACGTGAGGTTTGGGAAGCAAATTCAAAGTCGTGGTACACTAAAGTGTACTATGCCGATGGAACGTATTTATAACCCGGTTGTATTTCAAGAAGGTAAACTCGAAAAAAAATCCTAAGTTTAAATAAATGAAAACGATTGTTAGAATTCCAATAAGTGATAATGGATCTCTTTCTAGATACGGGTACGTCGACGTTAAAGAAAAAACGGAACTCTCGAGACACAGGGCGCTTGGTAAAGTTATACGTGCAGGTGAACCACCTCTCGGTCTTTTTAGAAGACTCAATGTACTTATGATTTTGTTTAAACGTAAGGATCCAAAACTTTCTAAAATTTTCAAGAAAGATCGCGATTGGGTCAAGAAAACGTATATGTACACAAGAAGGAAATGATTTTACGCGTTTGAATATACCTTACCACCTTTTTTCTTAACAATTTCTTGAATAAGTCTACCAAAACCACCACCTGTAGTTGCAAAGTGTGATGATTGAGACATCCATATTACATCTTCATCCGGATCTTTATCTACTCTTAATACAACTTCTTTACCTGCGTTTTTGAAAAATATTTCGAGTTCTTTTAGAAACTTTAAACTTTCTTCTATACATTTCTTAAAATGAAACCCGGTAACTATATATACTTTATTTAAATTATTATCATTCATTTTTTTTAAAATATTTTCCCAGAATTTTTTATTGTTTTTTTTACTATAATAATCCATCTTTATTTTATAATTTTTCCAATGTGATTTATATGCACATAATACGTCGCCTAATCTTGTGTGTATAACTAATGAATCTTTTTCCGGTGGTTTTTCTTTTATACTTTTTTTGTTTATGATACTTATTAACAAATTAAGATTTTGTCTGTCAAACTTTTTTAAATTTTTAAGGTATTCGCATGCTATACTTCTTGGAAAAACCTTTTCGTGATATTTTATTTTATTATATTTTGCAGTTTTACCATAATAGTAAACATCACCAAGTCTATATACTGTACCATGGTTATATGGTACATTTTTAATATAATTGTAAAAATCATCATGATTTAAAATTTTAATTAAAAAAAATATTAGTATAATTACAATCAAAAGTATAATATTATTCATATAATATACACTTATTTTTTTATAAAAAATTAATTAAAGACAATTTGCTAAAATTAAAATAAGAATATAAATGGATTCGTGTAAAGTATGTTGTGAAACCTATAACAAATCGTCTCACAAAAAAGTCACCTGTCTTTTTTGTGAATATGACGCGTGTAAAACGTGTATTCAAACATACATGCTTTCTAATATAGAAGAACCTCATTGTATGAATTGTAAACACGAACTAAATAGGGGATTTATAGATACGTTTTGCACGAAACGTTTTAGAAACGTGGAGTATAAGAAACATAGGGAAAATATACTTTTTGAACGCGAGAAGTTACTCATACCAGAAACACAACCCGAGGTTGAAAGAATAATACGTATTCGTGAACTTAGAGAATCTTACTATGAAAACTTAAACTCTTTAGCTTATATAGAGAGGGAAAAACAAGACGCGTATGCACGTGGTTTAGATTCTTCGAGATACGATGCTTTAGAAAATACTATAAGACAATCCATAGAAGATATTACAACTGAAATGAATATATTAAGGTACGCAAACGTTAGTGAAAATAGATCTAAAAATTTTGTAAGAGCGTGTCCTTCCGAAGATTGTAGAGGTTTGATTGATAGTGATTGGAAGTGTGGTATTTGCAAACAACATTTTTGTGTAAAGTGTAACGAAGTTTTAAAAACTAACCACGTATGCGAACCAAATAATGTAGAGACGATGAAACTCATAAACAAGGATACGAGACCGTGTCCAAAGTGTAGTACAATGATACATAAAATAGACGGGTGTATGCAAATGTGGTGTACAAACTGTAAAACGGCATTCGATTGGAGGACTGGTAAAATAGAGGTTGGGAGAATACATAACCCACACTTTTTTGAGTTTAAGAAGAGATCGAGAGAACACGGTGATATACCGTGTGGTGGGAGACCATCTTTTAAAGAGTTGCGAGATGCGAAAGCGCCCGAAGAACTTTTAGAAATGAGTATACTTTTACACAAACTCGATAGAGAACTTATTTATAAATACGGTGACATATACGATGAAAATAATTTTCACTTAAGAATACAGTATTTGCTTAAAAACATATCAGAATCGACTTTTAAAAAAGAATTACAAAAAAGGGACAAAATGAAAGATAAATTAGTAGACATACGTAACATATACGAAATGTTTACAAATTCATGTGGTGATATATTGAGACAATGGATAATAGATACATCTTTAGACGTCATGAGTACTATGCGTGAACTTGGTAATTATACAAACGGTGTTATACGTGATATACACGAGAGATACAACTCAAAAACACCAAGTTTTTTAGATTTACCTTAAAGATTAGAACTTATGTATATAAAAATGAAACTCATAAGACCAGTTGAACTTTTATCTGCATACACGTGTATGATACCGTTTTCACTTACATACTTTTTTGAAAAAAAAAGTTTTGTTAATCTCGCTCTATTATTACACATACCTTCGCGTGTATTGTATCATTTACACAAGTCTTTTAGTAATGATATAATGGTTTCACAAGAATTGTATAAGTACTATTTGGTGTGTCTTTTTACGAGTATTATGTTAATACGATACGAGTGGGAGAAGTTTATCGATATATTCGATATTTTATACTATATAATGTGTGTATTTTTTGTTATACAAGCTAATTTATTATCACCTGTACAGTATAGAAGATTGGAATTTTACACGTTTACGAGTATAATTAAGAGTACATTTTATATTTATAATGTGAATAAATTCATGTACTTTGCGTCTTTGTACTGTTCTTTGATAAGTTTATTTGTGTATCACGATAAAAAGTATGGTGAATATACAGTACCTGTTATAAACATTGTCATGTTACCAGCTTACTATTTCTTGTTATCTGCGGTAGAAAGAATTTCTTAGTTTATATAAATGAACAGGGTACTTGTACTTATTTCTATAATTTTACTCATTTGGTATTTTATACCTATTTATCAAGAACCAAAAGTTATAAAAAACGTATTAAACAAATATGAATGTGATCACATTATGAAAATTGCACATGGAAAGTTACACACATCTACCGTTGCTAAGGAAAGAACCGTTGATAAAAAATCACGTATTAGTGAAACTGCTTGGCTAAAAGCATCTGATGACCCTGTCGTAGATAAACTTATACGTAAATGTGTTTCTATGACGGATCGTCCTTTAAGTAACTGTGAGGATTTACAGGTTTTGAAATACAAACCAGGTGGGTTCTATAAACCACACCAAGATTGTTTTAAAAATGATAAAAATCGTCGTATGTATACGTTCATAGTCGCCTTGAATGATGATTATGAAGGTGGTGAAACTTCTTTTCCAAATATAAATAAATCTTACCGTTTAAAAAAAGGTGATTGTTTATTTTTTAATACACTAAACAATTATGAGTGTATAACTAAAAAAGCATTACATGCCGGTGAACCTGTAAATTCGGGTGAAAAATGGATATGCAATTTATGGATAAGGAAGTACCCATACAGAAGTTAAAATATGTAAACGGTCTCGTCTCGATAAACAATATTTTAATTACCTTTTAAAATACGGTTCGCCATGTTTATCAAGGGTTTATACTTATTTTTTTCTTCTTTAGTCTTTGCAGTTTTCATTTTATTTTCAAGATCTTTTTTTAACTTCTTTGTATTTTGCATAGCTTTCTCTTTTTTTAAAACGGTATTAAGTTTCTGTGTTTTAAATAAAGTTGTCTTATTTGCAATTTTTTTTCTTTCTTCGTTTGTTTTTGCTTTTTTATATGATTCTCTGAGTTCTTTGTTTCTATTTAACATTGAATTTAATGTAGACTTATTCATATATATTAACATACGAAATTAATTGTGTTCGGTAACGATACCTTTTTCGACTAACATTTTCCTATTTGCCATGTGTTGTGCCTGAACATCGTCCTTGTTTTGACCATGGTACGGGACGGCGTGTCCGTTTTCACACATCCACTGATTCACATTGGTCCAATTCCCATCTTCCGAAACCCAGATTTCACCGAGAACACGTCCGAATTTACCGCGACTATCCATTTCCGGACATCTTAATTCGATCTCGATATCGTCCTTTTCAGATGCAACCGCTTTCATACACCATTCCGCGAGGTTTTTCTTCGCAAGTTTCCCGTATACCTTTTCTACTTGATCCGACGTTCGCGATTCTGGGGTATCGATACCGAGAAGTCTTACGCGTTGGCGCGTCATGACGTCAAATCCCAAATCTATGAGTACGTCCATGGTATCACCATCGACAACTTTTTCTATAGCGGCAATCTTAAACTTAAAATTACACAGGGCTTGGTTATATGTAGTCATTATATACATAAGTTAGTTTTCTTTTCTTTAATAGTTAAAAATTAAAACGTCCTTAGTCTCTTTAACTCATCACACATTTTTAAATAATCGCCTTCCGGTATATTCGTCGAATTTTTATCGATAAGTTCCATGACGGTTTGTGATACGGACGTTATGGTACTTGTTCTTACTTCGTTCTCTTCGGTTTCGTCTTCGAGTGATTGTCGAACAAGCCAATTCGTTCCTACTATTGCTCCGGAGTAATTGTATGTTTCTCGGACGTGTTGAAAAAACGCATCAAGTGTTCCAAAATAAGCGTTAGGTGACCAAACGTTATTGTCCATGAAAATATACTCGAGTTCGGTTTCGGTCTCGAGTGTCGTTGTCCAAAAACTCTCGTTATGGTTAAATATAGATACCGGGTGTATGGTACCATAGTCTTGGGGTAATAAATCGCGCGAGGTTTCGTACTTTGCGTTATAATTGAACGCAAAAACGGGTGACGCGTAAGCTTCTATTGATTTTACCGTACCTCTGCGACCATTTTGTATTTCATACACGATACGTAAACATATGTGATAAACGTCTTCAACCGTGTTCGCAATAATCGAACGAATGTTACTGTTTACGAAAGGTGTGGGTCCCATTTATTTATTTATAATCTATGGTCACAATTTTTTAATAGTATTTCTTGATACTTTGTGTTAAGATCTTTGTGTTTTTTATGGTACGCGACGAGGTTCCTACACGCGTACGTAAGTGATTTGTCTACGAGATGAAAATTTCCGATCTCTATAGAATATCCAATGTGTTCTTTGTATTTTTTGGATATTGTATCGATGGCGTCGAGAAGTTCTAACGAAAAGTCCATACCTTTTTCAATGTGATTTTTCACGTAAGCGTGAGGTGGTAATGTATTCATGTTAATATTAGTATAATTACTTTCCATTTTTTTATACCATACCAAATTTTTTATCGGGTTTAAACTCGAGTTGTTTTTCTAGCGTCTTTAAATCGTCGTCTTTTTTTGTTTCCATACCTTTACACGCGTGTACCTCGAGTTGAATACACCCAGAACAATACCCTAAACCACAATATTTACAGTCTATAGGAATTCCTTTCTTTTTTTTACAACACAAACACCGCATGTCTTAAAAGCCTAAGTTAACTTTAACCAACTTTTTTTTTAAGTTGAAAAAATGAGCGAAATATCTTGTTTAAAGTACGAAAAGAAAAAGGGGGTTTATAGAAACATCGCAAACAATACGTTTTCGTATGCTTTAACTCTAAACGAATTTAGGAATGCTATACCAGAAGAAATTCGTCCATCGTGGGTAAAGCTTACGACCATAACGATGGTATCTAAGTTTCAAAGAGAAATAGATATTGCAAGTGTAAAGAGTAAACTTCAACTTGCAAGTATAAAAGATTATATATACATAAAACGTGATGTTGAAAATAACAAAACGGATTGGAAATGGTGTATTAAAGATACATCTTTTTATAATCAGATCACACTAAATTTTATAGATGATTACAGTACGAAATCTATAAAGGTTTTCCCGAATGGGAGTATTCAGGTTGCTGGTGCATCCGATCTTTTTAACTGTCGAAAGATAATAAGTCAAATATCTTACCTTTTCGAAGTTTTTGTAGGAAAGAATGTGTTTGCACCTATTGAATCTTTTAAAATCGTCATGATTAACTCAAATTTCAGTTTGAACTATAAAATAAATTTGAGAAAAACGTGTGATTATTTCAGTCAGTTCCCGGGTATTTTCAAAGTATCTTTTGAACCAGATAAGTATTCGGCGGTAAAAATTAAGTTTCAACCTGCAAATGATATGAAAGAAATAACGACCAGTATATTCAGTACAGGTAAAATTATAATAACAGGTGCAGAAACTTTAAAAGAAGTTGCATTTGCATACAATATTATTAATGATACACTCAATAATATTGAAAACGTCAGGGTAGAACCATGTGATGAAAGTAAAAAAGAATTGTTCGATGATTTTTCAGGGTACAAAATGGATAAGTTTGTGTCTTTATTAAAATCAAAAGGATTCAAGTCATGGAAGTTTACTACTAAAAATAGACAAATTAATTTCTAATGTAATAATAATATATATAAAATGTCTCAAAGACTTGGTATGGCCGATGGTCGATGTTTCACAATAAACAGCTCGTCTCAATTGTATAATAACTATGTCATGAAAGAAAATGGTATTTCTTTCGAAGACAACTACTCGTTTCGTAAACTTCTTCAGCAAAAGGGTCCAGAAATTTTGAAACCAACTCAAGATTTACAAAAGGACCAGTGTGGTTCGTGTGACAAAGCACTCCTCAAAATGCCAAACATATATTAAATGTACGGTAAATTTCAAATAATTTATTCTTTAAGTTATCTAGATAATGACTCAATGTTCTATATGTCTCAATGAGGTCAGGGAGACGAGACATAGTAAAGCTATACGGTGTGGACACTTTTTTCATTCACATTGTCTAGAAAACTGGAAAAAAAGAGGTAAGGTTACTTGTCCCGTATGTAGAAAAGTGTTTGATGGTTCTAAATTTAGGGTTCAAATATCTATATTCAATGATTACGAATTGACTTCAAATACAATAACATTAGAAAACGAACTCGTATTTGACGCTCTTGATGTATTTTTTGCAGTAGAAAACGAGAATGATTTAACGAGTATTCTTAGCGACTTTGGGGTGGGTGTGTCCGACTTTGATCCCTCTGTTTTTGACACAGAATGAACTACAGTATTTTTTATACGAGAGTCCAGGATAATCACGCGACGCTTTTCTCGGGTCAGTTATTGACTTTCCTTTAGCGTCTATAAGTAAAGGTCCGGTAGCCCAACCACGTTTATGACTAAAAACGTTTGCCTTAAACTTTAAAAGTTTACCAGGAATACATTTACCAGCACGTTTTACGCGTGTTACCGGTACTTTAAAAAATTTGGCGATACTTTCATGTGTGTTACCTTTCTTAACCTTATACTCTACGAAACCGTGTTGTTTGTAAAAATGAAAATCACCCTGTCTAAAATAATTTCGTTTGTTACCAGGTGCTACAAACATCATTACTTTAAAAAAGTCTTTCTTACACTTATCTTCAGCTTTGACACGATAAACTTTCTTAGGATTGTCTGCTATGACACGTCTTGGTAAATCTTTACAGTTTGTATATGTGTGTGATTTATAAATATTCGCACGCTCACCTGGTATACTTTTTTGCAATCGCATACTTTCGTAATCACCTACAGCGTAAGCGTAACAATTATTACTTCCTATACCTACAGCTCTACCCCATAGTCTATTTGTAAACCTGGGTTCAGAACCACTCAGGGGAAGTTGTTTAACTCTCATTAATAATACATCAGAAAATAAAATATTATTAATAAGTAAAAACAATGATCAGAGATATTGCTAAAGCCGATAAAATAAACGACGTCTTAACAGAAATTCTTCTTTTTGTTCTCGTCATACTCATCAGTACGTTTGTACTCAGGTATGCCTGGAATAAGTCGCTCGTAAAACACATTAGCGTTCTCAAACCAATCAGTACTATGTTGGATGCGTTCCTCTTGTCTCTCTCTATCGCTATAGTTAGAGGTATTTAAATTTCTTTATAACCCGTGAATCTTTCGCCTTGTGGACTTTCTAACACAGGAAATGCATCGATTCCATTGCAATCGCCTTTTTCGCAATCAATGAAATCGTAAGAAACACCTTTTTTATCGAGGTAAGCTAATTGTTTTTTAGTCCAACCACACCAAGTTGTACCATAAACTATCCATTTACCGGATTTTTTAGATGGTACTACCTGTGCTTTTGCCTTTGTACCTATTTTAGAAACCGTTGGTGATTTTGTGTTCATGAATATGTATACGTTTGTTATAATGAGAAGTAAAGCGGCTAACATTTTACTATTTACGTATATTTTATTTTTATGTCTTCACATATTTTTTTAATAGTCTTTCCCTTGGTATTTATATTTAAACTTTGAGCTATTTTTACGAGTTCGGATTTAGTATATGATTCACACTTACGAGTACCAAGTCTTATGTATCCTTTTTTTGCTACTGTAACAATTTTTTTAGTATTTTTAAAAATTTTACCACCGTGTTTTACCAGTATATTTTTCGGTTTTATAGCTGTTCTTCTTTTTATAGACGTATTAATGTCCAGTGGTACTGAAACTTTCTTATACGGTAAGAAAAACCTATCACTAAATATTTTTTTGTATGTCGGAAGTTTAGGGTGACCTAGAGGAGAAGCTCGTAAACGACCTTTTCGTATTTTTTGAGATTCTTCACCTAGGTATTCCGGTGGTAAAACTCTCTCTATAAATTGTCTAATTTCTATAGCATTTTTTGTATCCTTTGTTTCCGAATGCATAAAGTTCAAAAACAAGTGTAAATCATACATGTAATGAGATCCTCTGAATATTCCCACATCACTTTTATAAAAAACGGGGTCTTCGTCGATTGGTGGACATTTAAAACTTTTTAAAGTCGAGTACCCGAAATCCGTAATAAGCGTATCTAATCCAATATCGTGAACTTTTAAAGTCGTATTTCCAACTTTGTACGTTTTTAATCTGGAAGGTTTTAAATTCGTGTTTATGAGTATATTTTTAAGATGTAAATCATTGTGTCTAAAAGTTGGATATTTATTGTATATTTTGTAAAGTGTGTATATGACCTGTGTTACTATCGTTCTATAATGTATAGATAAAAGTTTACTTTTATTGTTTTTTAAATAATCGTATAAGTTTCCATTATTCGCATATTCGGTATACATTACTTCAGTATCATCGCACTTCTTATAGTAAAATGGTTTAACTACACCACCAAGTGGTGTCAATCGTCTACCCATTTTGTATTCGTGTAAAATTGGATCTTTTTTCTGTATTTTTATAGCGATCTTCGTGTTACACTGTTCGTCTATACATCCCACGTAAACTTTACCCCATTCACCTTCACCAATTTTAATAGTACCTTTTTTACTTAAAGACCCTTCTAAAAATAAACTATTCGCTAAATTTTTTGGGTAATATAAAGATTTTTCGGGATCACACCCGAGGTTCTTTATACTTTTTATTAGTTCTTTACCTAATTTTAATTTAGTGTTTTTAGAATTACTTTTATTTTTAGAAAGGATTGCTATTTTTTTTAAATTTTTAAAGTAACGTTCTCTCTCCATGCTTATTATAAATTAATATTTTTATTCATCAATAAGATCTTCCATAATCTCATCAATCTCTTCTTCGATATAGTGATCGTTGTTTTGAGGAATATTTTCTAGCCCCTGAAAAGCGAACGATGGGAGTCTTGTAGATTCACCACACAAAACTTGTGATAACCTAACACTCACACCAAACTTGTTATCAATAAACCAAATCTGATTTATTTCTACTATACACATACACCTCTGACCCTTTTCAATTTGATCAACTTCAATTTTTTCCCTGTTTGAATTGTAAGCTTCCGGAATAAATTCACCAGATTGATTTGTTTGTATTTTCAATTTGAATGTATCTGCGTACCCTTCTTTACCTTGACGAACAAGCGGTTTGTATAACGCTTCACGAATAACGTTTATATCATATTTTTTACCCAACCATTCTTTAGAATTATCGGAAACGTGTTTAATGATAATTTCGTCCAAACTCTTTAATTTCTCGGAAAGTTCCAGTGCTTCCTGATTATCGTTATCAAAAGATAAATCGAGTGAATATGATGTCCTATTCGTAGATTCGTCAGTGTACGCACTCACACCAAATGGTGAGCGCATGAAAGGAAGTTGTAAGTAGAGTTTCTTTTTATTTCCGTGTGAAAGCATCACGGATTTACCACCATTTTTATTTTTTTTCAATTGACTGAAAATAATAGTGGACGGATCGAATTGCTTAGAAACTTGGATATGATTTGACATTGTTTTTTTTTGTATATTATATAATACCACAAACTTTAAGTATATTTTTTTTCTATGCATATAATAAATTTTAAAATGGGTATGTTCAAAGATTGTGGTTGTGGATGTAAAGGTAAAAAACAGGAACAAAAGTTCCTTATTTCCATTATGTCTTCTTTGGTTTTCTTTATAGTTGCCAACCCAGAAACTTTTAGATTTGTGCGAAAAATATTCGGCTCGTGGGTTTCCAGCCCAACCGGTTGTCCGACGACACGTGGATTACTTTTACACACGGTTGTTTTTCTTCTCATAACTTGGGGTATGATGAATATAAAACGTGAAGGGTTTGAGATGGAAATGAAACCATTAGCTCCAGCTCCAGCTCCAGCTCCAGCTCCAGCTCCAGCTCCAAAACCAGTCCCAGTTCCAGTTCCAAAACCAGTTCCAGCTCCAAAAGCTCCACCAGCTATGGTTAATGCACCATCACCATTACCAGGAATGTTTGAACCACAACACAGGTTTATAGATAGTGGTTCTTCTTTGGGGTTCATGGATTTAACCACGGAGACGGATTTACCAATGTCTGGTTCTTTTCAGAAAGAAAGTGGTGAAACCGTGACGTGTTCATGTACCGATGGTAAAAAAGTTACGATATCGTCTTAAAATTCTTCTTCGAAATCTATTTCGTTTGAATCTTCGTCCATTTTACCGTAATCACCAACACGCTTTTCAAAAAAATTTGTTTTTCCATCGAGTGATATATTCTCCATAAAATCAAAGGGATTTTTAGTATTCCAGATTTTATCGTGACCACTCTGTTTTAATAACCTATCGGCAACGTATTCTATGTATTCCGACATTTTTTCAGAATTCATACCAATGAGACTACATGGAAGTGCATCTAGTATGAAAGATTTTTCAATCGAAACTGCGTCCTTTACGATTTCTTGAATTGTAGTATTATCGGGTTTATATTTCAACATTTTAAATAACTCAATCGCAAATTCCAAGTGTAATCCTTCGTCTCTACTTATCAATTCGTTACTAAAACACAACCCTGGTAAAAGACCTCTTTTCTTTAGCCAAAAAATAGCACAAAAGCTTCCGGAAAAGAATATACCTTCTACACACGCAAATGCAAAAAGACGTTCAGCAAAAGATCGATCTCTATAGAACCATTTCATAGCCCATTTTGCCTTATTTTGTATACATGGTATACTTTGTATAGCTTCAAACAATTGAGTTTTTTCATTTGAATTTTTTATGTATTTGTCTATGAGTTTGCTATACGTCTCACCGTGTACCATTTCATTGTGTTCTTGATAAGCGTAAAAAGATCTCGCCTCTGTATATTGAACTTCATTAGCAAAGTTATTATTTAAGTTTTCAAAAACTATCCCATCGGAACCAGCAAAAAAAGCTAATATATATTTTATAAAATGTTTTTCATTGTCACTTAATCCATTCCAGTCATCCATATCTTTAGAAAAATCGATCTCTTCAGCAGTCCAATTTGACATCTGTGCCTTTTTGTAGAGAGCCCACAAATTATCGTGTTGTATAGGAAACACAGTGAACCTGTTAAGTGTAGGTAATAACATTGGTTCAGCTTCTTGTTCGAGATAATCTTGGAAATCAAAATAAGAACCTATGAGTTTATCGTCGAGTAAAATTTGTGGATACGTTGAAACATGTTTTCCACATCTTTTAATGAGTTCATCTTTATCAACCATACTTTTTTTGTAATCAATATTGTATTCTTTACATAAATCAACCGTAAAGTCGCAATATTTACATCCTTCCTTGGATAAAATTTCGATTCCCATGTGTGCTAATACTTGTAAATATTTTTGTATGAAAACTTTAGATATGATAAATTTTTCAGATATACAGCCTGGAGAATTGATAAAAGTTTTAGTGAATATAGAGGATGATATAGAAGATGAAATGTATGCAAAGGTAAAAGAAAATAATAAAGATTATTTAGTAGTTTCTTACTTTTCTGAAACGTCTTTGATATACAAAAATGCTAACTTGTATGAGTTAGAAGACAGGGATGAACTCGTACAAGAAGAAAATCTTTCAGAACATTACAAATCCATGAATATTTTTAAAAGAGTAAAGGATAATCTATATGCCGTTATAGAAGATATAGATTCAGGAGAAGATAGTGAAATATTTGATGAGTCTGAAGACGAAGGTAGTGATCTTAATGATTTTATTGTACCAGACAATGAAATCGATGGTATTATTATACCTCCTTCTAATCACGCTTCAATAGATAAAGAGTGGAATGACTGGAAACCTAAAAGCCCGGGTTCTATGAAGTTTAAACAAATTGTAGACGATATAGAAACGCGTGCAAAATACCAAGCTGACGAGATTAACCTAAGTGCGAAATAAAGATTATTAAATATTAGTCGTAAAAAATAATGGAAGATTTGGCAACTATTATATGGTCACAGGTGGATCAATTATTAAATACTAAAACAATCGAAAAAAAGCCAATAGATACTAAATTATGTAAAGAATGTAAAATCCCCAAAGTTATTACTCGAGAAGGACTACCAACGTGTCCAGGGTGTGGTATGATGGATACTATTTTTATAGATGAAACACCTGAATGGACCAGTGGTATTTCAGAAGATGGAAAAGTAAACGATCCTTCGAGGTGTGGAAATCCTAATTCTAACCCAGAACTATTTTCGCAGTCTTGGGGTAAAGGAACTATCATTTCTACACAGAGAGGTTCTTCTTATGAGAATAAACGAATGGCTAAAATTAATTTTCATCAGTCCATGAATCACAAGGATCGTTCACTTTTTCATGCATACAAAGATATAGACGAAGCGTGTGATACATTACCAGATTCCGTTTTGAAAGACGCGAAGATGATGTATAAAAAGTTTAACGAAAACAAATTAACACGTGGGGCAGTAAGAACTGGTATAAAAGCGAATTGTGTTTTATACGCCTGTCGTATGTCAAAAATTCCTAGAACCACCAAAGAAATAGCGGATATGTTTTCTATTCAACCAAAAGATGTTAGTAGAACTACGCAAATGTTTAAGGAAACAATGTTAGGAAAAACAACGAGTAATTATACGACTCTACCACACGATGTTATGAATAGATTATTAAACTCGTTTGACCTTGATAGAGTAGAGAAGAAAGAGTGTGCAAAATTATGCACGCGTTTAGAAAATTGTTCAGAACTTATGAGTAAAACCCCAAACAGTGTAGCTTCGGTAGTGATTTATATGGTAACTAAACACAAATATAGTAAATCAGAAATATGCGAAAAGTGTAACGTTTCTGTACCTACCATAAACAAAATTGAAAACATAATAAAAAAATACTTAGAGGAATAAATACAATAAAATGTATTATGATTAAAGTTTTTTTAAGTACACCCTGTTATGGTGGTTTGTGTTTGGAAAAATATATGATAGGTGTAATAAAACTCCAATTAGCTTTAATAAAAGAAGGTATTCAACTTATGATAGATACCACAGAAAATGAGAGTTTAGTACATCGTGCAAGAAACGTAGCTGTAGGGCGTTTTATGCAGAAAACTGACGCCGATTATTTTATGTTTATAGATGCGGACATTGATTTTGATCCGTCTTCTGTTGTAAGACTCGTCCGTTCCGGACACGATGTTTCTGTTGCGATTTATCCTAAAAAGGTTGTCATGTGGGATCAAGCTAAAGCGGCTATAGAAGCTGGAGATGAAAGAAACATGGCAATGCTTTCTTCGAGTTTGGTCGCAAATATTGGAGCTACGCACAGAAAAGTTGAAAACGGCTTCGTCGAAGTTTTAGATGGTCCAACCGGTTTTATGGTAATAACTCGAAAAGCTTTTGAAAAAATGCAAGAGCATTACAAGGATTTGGATTGTAAAAACGATCACCAAAACCGTGACTTTGATGATTATTGTGCACTTTTTGATTGTATGATAGACCCCGAAAATAGAAGGTACTTATCAGAAGACTACGCTTTTTGTAGAAGGTGGCAACAAATCGGTGGTAAAATATATGCCGATTGTAATACAACTTTAGGACACGTGGGTAATTTGCCTTTTCACGGTTGTTTAAAAGATAGGCTTAAGGCTTAGAAACGTTATGTAATAAAATTATGAAAATAGCTACTATACTTGTAACACGAAGTAAATCCTGTCATGTAAAAACTCTTCACACTATTCTCAGATTTAATTTAAAATGTTTACAGAAACAAGGTGTAGAAAATGAGGTTGTTTTTGTAGACGACGAGCCTTTTGAAAAGGCGGAAATAATTTATAAGTACATGAAAACACACGATCGTATTTTTTTCGTAGATTTTGGTATAAGTGTAGACGATGAATCTTTAGACAAGGTGTTCGATAAACACGACGCCATAGGTTGTTTAGTTTTTCCGGGAGTAAAAGAAGGAATAGATTGGGAAATGTTTAAGTCTAAGGTAAAAGAAGGAAATACAGAACCCGTAGAACAAATGGGTTTACACTTTGATACTGAAGTATTTAATAAAGTTTCCGGTGACATTTATTCAGTAAAAGAAACGTGTGCAAAGTCATGGGTTATGATGAATAAAAATGTAATGAAAAATTTAAAAGATAGAAAAAATGGGTCTTTCAAAATTCATCCAAGAATGAAAACAATGTTTTTGAAATTACAAGAATCGGGTGTCAAAATTCATGCTTATATCGGAGCTAAGTTAACCATGACTTATAGTCACGAATGTATAAGTAATATTCTAAACGCAGCAGGTGTTAAAAGTAATTAAAGATTTGAAAACAAGTATAAAACAAAATGAACCGAGTGTTTGTAAATAAGGATGATCCTATTTACAAATACGCGTTAAATTATATGGAAACCTCATGGGGTGTAAAAGGTAGGTTTCCGGGTTCACAACCAATATCCATAGAAAGGAAACATTTTAGTTTACTTCAAAAAAATGAATATTTGGTTTGTGAAAAAACAGATGGTGTGCGTTACATGATGTTAATTTTACAGTGTGGTTCCCAAAGGTTATGTTTATTTATAAACCGTGCACTTGAAATGTTCGTGTGTCCTCTTAATTTTAGACAGGCTGTGTTTAAGGGTACAATACTTGAAGGTGAACTTTACAAAGACGAATTTATGGTATACGATTGTTTAATGTCGTGTGGTGAAGTGGTTGGTAATAAAAATTTAAAAGAACGTCTCGAAGAGTGTGAAAAAGTTGTAAAAAAAGCACTCGTTTTAAATCAAGACTCCATAAAAATATGTGTTAAGAAGTTTCATCTCTATAGCGATTTTGAAAATTTTGCTTTCAAGTATTTACCAAAAGTGAAACAGGAAGTCGATGGACTCATTTTCACACCCGTGAATGAACCTATACGTGTTGGTACTCATGAAACTATGTTTAAATGGAAACCTAAAGTAAAAAACACAGTTGATTTTTTGGTTAAAAAGGGACCCACTTTTGAAACGCCTGGGTGTAAACCTGGTATAAATGTGTGGAGACTCTATATTCAAGAAAAGGGTAAACTCATATTTGAATCTTCTATACCCGAAGATAAAACATCGAATTTTAAATGGTTAAAAAATGGTGATATTGTCGAGTGTATGTACGTGACTTGGGAAGATGGTCCATATTGGTGGAGACCACTAAAGAAAAGAGATGATAAGACACACCCAAATAACAGAAGAACTTTTTATAATACTCTTACAAATATTAAAGAGGATATTCAGATGAAGGAGTTTTTAGATTATAAACCAAAACAAAATGATGATCCTGTTTAGGAAAATTGTGTAATTTTCCGAGAACGTCGTCATCTTGTAGTATCCAGTCGTCCCCAAATTTTATAGTAGACATATAATGGCCACCAAATTGTATACCTTTATGAATTATAGTCGATATTAACTCGTATTCATGCTTATCTCCTAAAATTATTTTTTCATCGACATCAACAAAACTCTTTTTATCAAAAGATATTATCAGTGTTTTTGGATAAATAGAAAATATATTTCTAGTCGTAGCAACGTTATGTTTTTTACCTTCACTATCTACGTAGTCTTCTAACGTGTTCCATTTATGACTATCTATTACCATGGATTTTATATCTTTCGTATCTTGTTTCATGTTGAGTATATGTATACAAAATGGATTTTTTGCAGTATTTTTACCGATTGGTGATATCGTTATCTGTGTCGTTTCTCCGTATAAAACTTTTTTAATATAAGGGTACCCTTTTTCAAGTATGTCTATTATACAAAAGAGTGCATCCTGTGTATCGTGTGGTTCGCCTATTTTAAATCTTGGAAAAATTTTAACGAATTCATTCAAAAGCGGACCATTTGTAAAAACTTTAGTCTCTCTAGTTTTAAAGTATATGTGAACGAGATTTTCGTAATTTTTAGTAAAATTACAATCACCTGAATATTTATTGTCGAGTATGTGTTTAGATATGTCGTGTATATTTAATAATATTTGTATGGCTGAATTAAAATAACACGTATTACCAATATTTGTGAAACCGTGCATCTAAAAAAAGGCGACAAAAAAGGCTTAAGAAGAACGCGCGTTTATTAAAAGTAAAACATGAATGTTCACAAAATTTGCGACGTTGTTAAACCTCTTCTTGATAAGTATCAAAATGAGGAATATATAGAAATGGAATTTAGGGTTGGTAAATTCAACGGTACTTTTTTTGATACCAATGTTGGTGAAAAAAATTACAAGTCTATACTCGATGGTTTATATAAATATAACGGGTGGGAAAGTATAAATTCAGGAACTTCGGAAGTGTATTTTCGTTCAGAAGATAAAACACGTTTAACCATAGACGAAAGTACAGGTGATGAAACCATAGTCAGAAAAGAAAGTGTTCACAAAGAAGATTTTAAACAATCCGGTGAAATTCCTTACGATATTCGTTTTGGTATTTCGAGAGAAACACCTATCGAAGATGACGGAAACTCAACTTTCACGAGTAAAAAAATAAAACACAGGACTTCTTTTATTCGAAAAAATCTATCGATTGACATGACAGTGTGTACCGGTACAATGGAAGATATGGATTCAGAAGAATCTACCGTTTATCAAATCGAATTTGAAATAATCGATCCAAGAAAAGTGGATAATTTAGACGCACTTTTTAACATTATACACAAAATAAAAGATTTATTTAATATATTGGATACTTATATATGTTAAGCTGGTTAATATTGTTAGCTCTTGCATTTTTATTATTTTATGTAGAATACGAAAAAAGTATATCTATTTTAGGGTATAAAGCTCGACACTTTTATATATCTGAAGGTGAATCTGAAAAGATGTATAATCGAATGAAAGAAGATGGTTTACCAGAAGAATCCCTGAAAGAATTCGTTATGATGGAAGATAGATTTTTAAGTTTGGAGAAAAAATCCGTGTGTTCTCAAACTTCTAGAAAATTAGAAGCGTTTGCTTTATCGGATGAAATAAAGAGACAGTTTTTGGGATACGATTTTTCGTATCATACAAAACACCTCAAACAAATATCTGAACCAGAAAAACTTATAAACCGAAATATAACATGTTCATGAAATATAACATGAGTCTTCTATGAGAAGATAATTCCATTCTACCAAAATTATCATAAACATACATTATTAAGTATACATCGTCTAAGGAACGATTATCTTCTATGTATTTTATAGGATCTTCCGAGTCATAAAATTCTTCTGAAATATGATATTCTATTTCTAATTTACCCATTTTATATTGACTTTTACTTCTTGTTTTAGTAATGTAATCACATATAGTATAAAACATACTGTCTATAACAGACGACAAAATACATTTTTCGTATGATTTCTCGAAAGCGTCTAAATCACACTCGTTTTTATTTTGTCGGATGCGGTATAGTAATAAATCTCTAGGATTTTCCATTTATTTACTTTTTGTTTTTATTCTTTAACATCTGTGCTTCGAAGTTTTTGTATAAATTGTTTAATATTTTATTATTGTTAACCGATCTTGATCTCGATCTTGATCTCGATCTTGATCTCGAGCTTGAATTGGAATTAGAATTGGAATTAGATTTGGAATTGAAATTCAAACGTTTTACTATAGAAGGTTTAATTTTTCTTTTTATAGGTGCACGTTTCATTTTTGGTTTACTCTCTGGTTTACGAGAAACCCTTGGTTTAGGTGGTATGACTCTCTTTTTATTTAATGGGAGTGGTGGTTTTTGATTCAATTCACGTCTAGTTTGTATATACCCTATAACTTTTCTATCGTTTAGTGGTACAGGTTTTTCTAGAGAAGTAACGAAGCGAACTACACTGTTTACCACATTTTTACCGAATTTTCCGTATAATTTATTGGCTTCTTTTTCTAATAGTTTTTTTCTCATAGCTTCTTTTCGTTCAAATTTCCATTTTTTTACCATGCTTCTTTTTAGGTTATCTACAGCAGTCTTTTTCAATAGACCATTTTTTGTTACGTAAGCGTTCTTATTTTTTAAAGAGTTCATCTTATTTTTTATATCTTTTACGTCCTTGTTTATGTTCATAAACTGTCCGTAATTCTTCATCCATATTTCACCGTAAAGTTTGATAATGTCATTCTTAATACTCGCGTTGTTTAACCGGCGTTTTCTTTTCAATGGTGATTTTTGTTTATTAATCAAAAATTTTTCCATCTCATTAGCGAGTGAATTTGGAGAGTTTGGTAAATTCTTTTTGTTTTCGAGTTTCTCGCATAAAGTTTTTACGGTATCTTGTTCACTCACTGATATATTTTTAGAAATTGCTAAAGAAATGAGTTGTTCTTTTTTAAGCGTTCTACAGAGTTTACCATTTATTTCGAATTTCGAATTACCTTTTTCTAAGCTATCGAGTGCTTTACAAATATCCTCTTTTGTATTTCTTTGTTTTACTCCGACGACACCAAGTTTTCTCGCGACTTCGAGAAGAAGTGGTTTAGTGAGTCTTTCGCATTTTCTACCACCTATTTTCATGATACCGTTTTTATCGTAGGTTATTTTTGTATTTTTAGTTTTAGTATTTGTTTTTTTCTTAGAAGGTTTTCTTTTTGGTATCTTATAACAGCATTCGTAACCTTGTGGATTTTTTCTTGCTTCAAATCCGGAACTACACGGTGGTCTTCTCGGTTTTGGGCACGTAGACACTATTTTGTTTTCTAGTTTTGGTAGTGGTTGAATAGCATTTACTTCTCTATTAGTTAAACCAGCTGTGTACCCTAATCTGTGAAGTTCTTGTACGGCTTCAACACCTACTAAATAGGCGCGTTCGAGATCGTCTGGATCATTTTCACCCTGTATCTGAACTATACCCGAACCAAGCTTAGACGTTTTAGAAGAAAGTGCAAAATTGTGTCCTTTATATATCATATAAACGAGTGGAGCCGATACCTCCGTTTCATAAGAAACGCTTTCCGCTCCTAAAGGATTTCTTTGTGCTATTAATTCGAGTTTAAAGTTCGTGTTCAAATTAAATAATCCTGCAACATTATTGTATTCTATATCGTTATACAAAAAACGCTGTTTCTCTGTATATGTATCTATTATATACTTACGTAAAGATTCGGGTTGTCGTTTTAAATTTTTAGAACCCAGAAATCCACCTGAAAATCTAACTTTACCATTCGCGTATATGTTAAAACTGAAATTTTTTCTTTCGATACCATCCGTCATGTATCCAGAAAATTGAACAGAAAAGAATTTTGTGTTTAAATCACCTCTCATACCAAAATTTCTAGTATGTATTAACCCTGTTTTGAATCTACCATATATACCTTTTACTTCGCTAATATCTACACTTAAACTTGAACCAATTTGTGCATGACCTCTAGGACGTTGTTTAAGTATATATTTTAAATCGATACGTTGTTCCTCTTTGGTGAACGACTTGTTTATGGTAACATTATACAAACCAGGTTTAAATTGACCTATTTTTAACTGACCGACTTGACCTGAAGGTACAACACTTGGTACAATTGGGTTATTTTGTCTTTGTATTTGGACATTTGAATTTTTAACAAATTGTCTTGGGTCCATGTTATACTATACTGAGATTTCATTTTACGAGTTTGACAATTCAAATTCTTCTCTTCTCACGTCTAAACCAACTATAAAATCCTCGTTTCGTCTTGGTTTAAGTTCATCGCCATAAATTACTTCATCGATTCTTTTCAATTCAAGATCCCTACTACTAAAAGGACCAATGTAAAAGTCCTGTGTAAAACGCGGTTTACCTAAATTATTAGCCGAACAATACTGAGTAAACTCCTGTTTAAATTTTTTCAATGGACATATTTTTTTATCGTCGATTATGATAGCATCAGATTGAAGATAGTGCTCGAGAGGATTGGTAATTGTCGCGACTTGTTTTCTTACATTTTCAAAGTAAGATGGTATCACGTTCCATATATCGTCACTTTGATACTTTTGTGCGTATTCGAGGTACCCTCTGATACACTTTTGTAAAATGACGGGTAATTCGAGTTCGAGTTTTTTCTCTAAAAGGGGGTCGGTATCTTTGTCCTTAATTTGCTTTTTAAAATCCCACGTCATTAAACGTCGAAGAATACTACCCGAGTTATCTCGCCAGTTTGGAACTTCGTTACCACCCAAAATACCAGGAATATTCCATGTCATGTTCTTCGCTTTTTCACCCTTCACCGCAATAGATACATCTTCACCTGATACTATAGATTGGAATTCGGCCTGTTCGAGACGTAAATCACCCTTAATTTCTGGTGCAATGAACATGTGTCCATCGCAAATAGAGGATAGACCGAATTTTGTTTCGATGTTATTAGAAAGTGTTCTGATATCATCGTTTTCGTAAAATTTTTTAATAACTTTTGTAATAAGCGTGGATTTACCTGAACGCGCAATACCTTTTAAAAATGGAATAATCTGCCATTTATCGATATCGTTCAAATCGAAACATAACCTACCTGCCATGACATACATCCACTTACAAACATTTTCTTCGAAATTTTGTGACTTTAAAACTTTATCGAAGTGAGGTGTAGGAATATCATACCAATTTTCAAGGTGATGATAGTCTTCAAAATCAACGTCAAAGTACTTTGAACTTACTTCTCTCGGATCGAGATTCATTGCTTCTTTTGAATCGTAAGGATAGAACTCAGATTGGTACAAACCTGTTTTATCTGACCATATTTTACCCAAGAAAAGACCGTTTTTGAAAGACCAAAGGTGTCTGTTTTTCTTAATTTCAGGAAACTGCATATCGTGACAATCACCGAGGTATCTTATGAGTTGATTAAGAGTTGCAGTTCCCTTTGAAGTGAGATCTTTCCATAGCATAAACCGAGACTCTTTAGGTGCGATATTGTGAACGTACTCTTTTATGAGCTGAGTTTGTTTCCAGGCGCGTGTATCGTATCCTTCCCTAGTTTTTATCTGCTCACAACAATATCCTTTATACTTGCGTATGTTACTTTCATAGAGATCTTTTAGAATCTGTATCAATACTTTTTGAAAAGTTTCAAGTTCTTCAATAGCATCTGGTGTAGAGCCCATATAGAAAGCCGGGTCACCTTCAGATTCGGCTGTAGGGTTGATAGAACGATCGTACATGCGAGCGTGTCTAAATAAAATTTGGAAGAAATCTTCCATTTGATCAAATATACGTTTTAGTCTTCTTGATATTTTACAATCAGACTCGTCGTCTTCCATATCAAGTATTCCCAAAGTACTAGCACGGTGATACATGACAGATACGATTGACCTTTTTGCGTCATAAGATTCCCTGATATCTCTCGTATCGTATCTTTTCGGTTTACCATTTTCATCGAGTTCGCTTTTTTCATAGAAAACCCTATACGCAATTTGTAAAGGTTCTTCTAAACCAGGAGGTTGATTTATTCGGTAATACTCTTCATATACACGAACGTAATGTAGCAGTTCTTCCTGTCTGGACTCTTCGATTATTTTTTTAGTGATGGTAAACACAAGATCGTCTATGTTAGTATTTTCGGTGATACAATGCACGTTTTCAATTTTCATGTCTTATATTTTATACTTTTCATTTTTCTAAGCCTTTTTTTGCATTTGGGATAACATCTTAATTAAAATTTTATTTTGAACTTCTAGTTGCCTGGATATATTTGTTAAAGCAGAACACACGGTATCACCTTCTTCGTTAGATAATACTGAAGTCAAGAGAACGTTCATGTCCATGAAAGGATTCATTTCCAAATCCTCGTCTTCATCTTCATCTTCTTCATCGGAAAGTTCTAATTCATCAGTAATTAATTGATCTTCATCTTCAGTTTCATTTGTTTCAGATTCATAGTCTTCGATACTTTGTTCGTCAACTTCTTCCAGGGGTGGTGGTACGTCTTTGTCGGTCATTTATATATATCAGGAAAAATCAAAGTGAGTTTTTTCGCGGGTCGTGTCCCAAAAAAAAATCTTGGTATATAGTACAAACACACACACAATGGCCGGAGGTCTCATGCAACTCGTCGCCTATGGCGCCCAAGACGTCTACTTGACTGGTAACCCAAAAGTCACTTTCTTCCAGGCGGTTTACAAACGCCACACTAACTTCGCGATGGAAAACATCGAACAAACTGTTAACGGTACTGCCGGTAACTCTGGTAGAGTTTCGGTCACGATCGCCAGAAACGGTGATTTGATTTCGGATATGTACGTTGAATTGTCTTCTATTGCGACTGCTTCGACTACTAAAGACGCTGATCACGATGGTATCTGGGCCGCGGAACGTGCCATTAAGGACATTGAATTGTCCATCGGTGGTCAAAGAATCGACAAACACTACCAAAGATGGTGGAGATTGTACTCTGAGTTGTACTTGGATGCCTCCGCTAAGCAAAACTACGGTAAGATGACTTCTTGCGCCGGTGTTGCTGGCGACAAGGTCTTTTTGCCATTGATCTTCTTCTTTAACAGAAACCCAGGATTGGCTTTGCCATTGATTGCTTTGCAATACCACGAAGTCAGATTGGACTTTGACTTGTCCTCTGATTTTGAATCGTACTTGAACACGAACACCTTCAAGGTCTGGGGTAACTACATCTACCTCGACACTGAAGAGCGCAGACGATTCGCGCAAAAGGGTCACGAATACTTGATCGAACAAGTCCAACACACTGGTACTGACACGGTCACTTCGAATGGCTCCAAGCAAGTCAGATTGTCTTACAACCACCCAGTCAAGGAATTGGTCTGGTGTGTTAACGCCGGTAACAATACGCGCGCTAACATGTGGAACTTCTGTTCTAACACCGCCGTTGATGACGTTGTTTTGGTTTCTGAAACTCCATTGACGTCTAACATTGCTGTTTCTCCAGCTGATGTTGGTGCACCATTGTTCTTGGCCGATGCGGCTTTGGGTTCCACTGCTGTATGGAAGGAAGATGGTGCGGTTGGTGCGGATAACTCGGTTGGTCCATTGTCTACGTTTAAGTTGATCTTGAACGGTCAAGACAGATTCAAAGAGCAATCGGGTAAGTACTTTAACCAAGTCCAACCATTCAACCACCACTCCGGTTCCCCATACCCAGGTATCTACTCGTACTCCTTTGCGCTTAAGCCAGAAGAGCACCAACCAACGGGTACCTGCAACTTCTCCAGAATCGACAACGCGCAAGTTGCGGTTACTTGCAAGAACCTCGCGGACACTTCTTTGGCGTCTCCATCGCTCGACATGTTCGCGGTCAACTACAACGTGTTGCGCATACAAAGCGGCATGGGTGGTCTTAACTTTGCAAACTAATGAGCAATACAGGACCAAAAAGCGGGCGTTAAAAGCGTTTGTCCCGCTAGTCTGTATAAACAGGCAAGACATCCTGGTTGCGGGAAGTTCCTTAGAGCTCTAACTACCACCTTCATTTGGAAACATATGAAGGGAACTCGGTTAATTACCGAACCCAATGGTAAAAAGGTTAGAGATTGGATAATCCGCAGGCGAGAACCTAAGGTCGTCATGACAAGGCTATGGTTCCGTTTCAACGATCGCTAAGGTGTC
>Ga0209929_1000038_pt1 | contig 43548 bp, 64 predicted proteins | sample SalPon2_C_H2O_MG_2_FD_185731 | JGI IMG/M metagenome (GOLD analysis project Ga0209929, IMG submission 185731) | Salt pond water microbial communities from South San Francisco under conditions of wetland restoration - Salt Pond MetaG SF2_C_H2O_MG... ... | reverse complement strand
GATCAGCAGGGTGGCGATGATCAGCAGGACAGCGATGATCAGCAGGGTGGCTCCGCTACTGGCAACATGTCAGGAGAAGGCGACCTGCCTGCACCCGCTGGTCACGACTATCACCTCACCCCTGAGTACGAGGGCGATGCCGACGAGCAGGCTGATGCCGCCGCTCAAGACGAGCACGATATCAGCGAGGCGATTGATCGCGGTCTGGACCAGATGGATGCTGAGGGCAAGGATACCTCCAAGGTCTCCAGCAACATCAGGGATGGCGGCAACCGCTACCGCTCAGACAAGCAGTCCAATGTGGCGTGGAACGCAGAACTGGCTGACCGCGTCATGCGCGTTGGCAAGGGCGAGCGCACCAGCTTCTCCCGCATCAAGGTGCGTCAGTACGCGACCATCGGCGTGATCAGCCCTGAGACGCTGGGCGAGTTTACCCGCCTGACCGTGATCAGCGATATCTCGTCATCTGTCAGGGATGAGCCTTTCGCCGCCTACCTCAATGAGTTGGCCGCGATTCAGGATGCGGTCAACCCCATCGAGGGCGTGACCATCCTGTGGACTAACCATGAGGTCCAGCGTGCAGACGAGGCCTACTCAAGCGACGAGCTTCTCAACATCGACATGCCGTGGAAGGGCGGCGGCACCCAGATGTCTGCCGGTCTCGACTGGCTGGATCAGAACGGCGTCGAGTCTGACCTGATCATGGTGTTCACCGATGGCGAGTTGTGGGGCGATGACTGGGCCCGTCTGGCCGCTCAGGATGATCTGCTGGTCGTGCTGGACCGTGAGCCTGACCTCTACACCAAGCGTGACCTCGACAGTCACAACATCGACTACATCGTCGCTGAGGCGGCGTAACGGGGGCACTGCCCCCTTTCACTAACAAGTTATCCCGTAGGAGGGATTTGAAATGGATTCTATTCAAGACAGCAAAATGGTTCAGAAATTAATTGAGCGCGAGTCTGCGGACTTCGCCTCTCAGGTTAATGAGGTCGTTGACGATGGGAACGATTTTTGTAAAGGCACGATGGTCGTTGTTATCGACGAACTTCTGCATGACCTGATCTCACGTTTTGAGGGCAAGCCAGCAGATCAAGCGGCCATGGTTCAGATGGTTATCGAAGCGCGTGAAGCCCTGAAGGATGTAATGCGCGACGAGAGCGGGGAGGCCGCATGAAGTACAAAGTCACAGTCATCGAGTCATATGAATTGGAGGTCGAGGCAGACTCAGCAGAGGATGCCAAGAACTTCATGATGGTGGGACAGCCGTGGGTCAGCGGCAGGCACTCAGATGTCTGCGGCGTCCCGCGCCAGACTGGCTACCGCAAGACGGCATACGCCAGCATCCTGCCCCCAGAGAAACCAGCCGATGATGGGGGCTATCTCGACGTGCTGAATGAGATGGCACGTTACGAAGAATCGGACATGCGTCATGCTCCTAACTTGTTAAAAGATTGGTACGGGATCAGCAAGGCCGAAGCGATGCGCCTGTTCAACATGTGGATCAGGTCGCTGTCAGACGAAGAGCAATTGAATCTTTTTTGAGGAGAGATACATGAATACATATACGGTATGGGTCACAGAAATGCGCGAGTGGGAGATCGAGGTCGAGGCTCCCGACGAGGAGGAAGCGAAACGCTTGGCTGAGGAGGAGGCGAGCAACGTGGAAGTCGATGGCAAACTGCTGGGCATCGAGGTAGAGGTGGACAGCTTGCGGCTCGACAAGGAACTAATTGTCCATAGTAGGTAAGAAAGGTTAGACGAGGGCATCACTGCCTGTTATCATCAAAACGTATCTGTAGGAGGATATCATCATGCTTTGTAGAGAATGCTTGAGATCAAGCGGACATCACCCCAACTGCCCCGAGGCAGAAGACGCGCCAGATTCCACGTTTACCGTTTGGCGATTGGGCCACCCCGTTGACACGGTGCTCAGGTCTGAGAGCGCCATGCGGAGCGCCGCCAGCAAGCTGGGCTTTGACGCCAACATAGTCATCTCAGAGGGCGAGGCCGACATCGTAAACGAGTGCGGCATCGTGATCGGCGGTTGCTACGCTAACGAGAGCGAGGGGGACTGGCTTTATGATTAGGCTCCCGAAAAAAGATTCGCTCAACACTGACCGGATGGTGCGCTCTGCGATCTCAGGGTCTGCCGGTGAACCATACTGCTGTCTTATTCTTGACTCGTTAGGAGTAGAGGATTACAGCCATTGGTCGCTCGACGATATTCACAAGCTCTGGGATGAGGCCAGCCAGTCCGACCTGACTGTGGCTGAATTTATTTCGTTGAAAAAAGAGGAGGTTGCGGCATGAGGGATATGACATTACAGGAAATCATGGAGCACCTTCCCTCAGTGGTGCGCTGGATATCGTACTACAAGAAGGATTCTTTCGGGGATGGCGAAATCACCGAAGAGGAAATGGGCCAGTTGCATGAGCTTGCATGGCAATTAGTCAATCTAACGAGACCGGAGGAGGGGAATGATGCAGACGGTAATTAGGGGTCAGCAATCTGGCCGGTTGATATTCTGGGATGAGAGCATGCTTGACGTGCGGAATGTGGTGTACGCCAGCTTTGACGAGTGGGTGAAGGCGGGTAAAGACTTTGGCAATCTGCCGCTGTCCGCTGTCAGGCTGACCGACATCGACTACAAGGGCGATGACCCTGCTGAGTTTCGCAGGGCAGTTGCCAAGTGGCTGTTGAGAAAGGCGAAAAGCGATCACCCTCCGGTGGCAGTGCTGGCAACGGGGGCGAACAGAGATGAGTAACGTAATTTCTATTTGGGCGGGGGTGTTGGCATTCCTGCTCATCTTGGGAGTGGTAGGACGCGGGGACCACGAGGATGCACTCGCCGGAGAGCGCCACTACTGCGAACTGGTTGAGAGCAAGGTATGGCCTGCTTACGACCCCAACATCAACTGTGAGGAGTAATCACATGGCAAAGAAAAGATGGACAAACAAAGAGGATGATGTCATCGAGAACGGCATCAAGGCGGGGCTGACCTACAAGGAGATTGCCGCGGCCCTTCCAAGCCGAACAGAGAGCGCGGTATCAAACCGAGCCCACATCATGCGAGAGAAGTATTCGCGCTATAAAACCCGACGCAACAGGGAGCCCGAGGTTTCGGTTGAGGCGATCCGCTCGATTGCCGACGATAACCGCATCTGGATTGGCATGGTCAGCGCGTCGATTGCGGCGTTCTGTTCCCTCCTCACGCTCCTGATCTGCATCGGAGCAATGTTCGCATGAGCGGCAGAAAGAACGAGTGGAGAAAATGGACGGATCAGGAAGAGGCATTCATCCTCTCGCTGATCAAGGAAGGGCTACCTTTGGGCGAGATAGCCGCTCGCATTCCTTTCCGCTCGAAGTCGGCTGTCTACAACAGGATCAACACCAAAAAAGCACTGCATTTGGCATGGCGGGAGACCATGGATCTACGCCGCAGAAATGCCGCGAAGTCTGGCGAGGTTCGCGTGTCCGCTACTGCTACCTTGTCAGACATAGCGGCAGTGATAAGCGCAGTTTGCTCGTTTTCTACACTGGTTTTACTCTCAGTTGTTGTGGTATTTGGATGAGCAAAGACGCGCAGATAGCCGTGGAAGCGGCAACCCAGATGGCCGAGGCGCGAGGGATGGACTTTGCGATTATGTCTGACCTCAGCGTCAAGCCACTTTCCGAGGCAACGGGCACCGTACTTGAGATAGTGCGGTGCCCCGCCCCTTTGAAAAAACGGATTCGTAAAGTAGACTGATCTGGGGCACACTCCTACACGGCGAGCGGTGGCGTCGTCAGAGGCTATGTATGCCCCTATCCCCTGTGATATAGCATAGCTTCATCCACCGCTCCTTAAATGACGGGTAGGGTTTCGGCCCCCCGCCATCCTCCTCTCAGCGATCCACTCCAGCCCTTTCTTCAGGGTGACAAGCCGGTCCTTGGATTTCGACACATCCCACCCGTGGATCACAACCTCTTCGACAAGGTACTTTGCAAAATCCCCGTACCGTTTGCCGACCAGATTGAGCGTCCTGCCGTAGCGCATCAGGGCGTCAGACGCCATTGAGTCTGGGTTGGCCTCGCCAGAACCCGCCTCATACCTTAGCGGCTTGGTAAAGATACCCGCCTTCATCGCCTGATTGAGGAGGTATTCTCCCGCTTGGTGCTCGCCCAGTGTCAGCAAGCCATTCATCAGATACCGATCAATCAGCGTCTGATCCATCACCTTGGCCCGAGGCATCGTACCGCCCTCGACCATCACAGCATGGCGCTTGTGGATTTCCTTGGTTCCTAAGTCTGTGTGTAACTTGTTAGTCATAAGAATCCTTCCCGGGTGCCCGGGATTTGTCCCCGGATAATCAAAATGCCTGCTGAGAACTTGTTAGCAGTAGGTTTTTCGGGGTGTGTGAAAAACTGATCAAACTGATCAAACCCAATAACTGCAACGCTTTCAGCCTGCGTAAAACTGTAAAAACTAAAACTCATCGAAGTCATCCCACTCCCGACCACGCAATTTGGACAGCGCCTTGGGCGAAGGCTCGGGTGTGGCAACATGCTCCGTGTATGTACCGTTAGACATGTTGTAATTAAGATAGGCGACACCCTGCGATCCCACCCACTTGAATCTCGACTTCCAGCAATGAATCTCAACCGATTCATCTGTCCGGTGAACTGTCACCCCTAGGTCAGCTTTGGCAAACCATGCCGCCGAACCGGAAATATTCATGCCCTTGGGCACCGCGTAGCTTCCGTCCTCTCGGGGATACATCTTCTGGGGGTGGGCGACAAACCAGACGTGGATGCCGTGGGCCTTGGCGAAGCTGGTGATTCGGGTCAGCATCTGGCTGATATTGCTATGCTCTTCCTGACTGCTTGACTCGATGTAGTTGTACGGGTCGATGATCAGACCCCTGACCCCCATACGCATGACCGCCTGCTTAGCCCTGTCGATGATTGAGTCTATCGTGCTGAGACCCCCATCCTTAGACTCCAGAAACACGAAATGGTCATTGATAAACTCGACAGCTTCCCCAAGCTCATCCTCTGTCATGCGCTGACTGAGTCCGGTGTAGAACGGCTTGCCCGAAACCTTCTCGGCGAGCTTGGCTATGTGCATGTGGGGAGGGTTCTCAAACGAGCAGACCGCAAACTTCCATGACTCTCGCCGTGCTAGGTTGATCATGATCTGGTCGATGAACTCTGACTTGCCGCTTGATGGCATGCCGGTGACCACCGAAAGCTGGCCTTCTGCGATGGTGAACAGGTCATCAATAGCATCAAACCCAGTAGACGCTCCCCTGCCGTGACCATTCTGATAGATATCTTTTACCGCGTCGAGGTACTCACTGGCGCCATACACTCCAGACAATGGAACTGGCTCGGGATTGTCAAAGATCCGGCGGGTTTCATCTGCACCTAACTTGTTAACGGCATCATTTGCATCCTTGGCGCCCTCGGGAAACCTGACCCGCCAGCATTTTGCTCTGCCCACTCGACGGGCGATCTCTTCTGCCAGCGCCTCCCCTGCCTCATCCGCATCTGTTGCCAGCACGACCTTCTTGCAACGGTCCAAACGCTCGCGTTCATTCCAGATAAACGCAAACTTCTTGTCCTCTTCGGGGTCGATGCGGTTGTGGGATACCTTTATCGGCGCCCCATTGGGGCAGGAAACAGCCTTGATTCCGATGCTAGCCAGAGCGATAACATCACACTCGCCCTCGACTATCGTTAATTCCTCGGCCTCTTCCTCTATGTTTTCGATGCCGTAAAATGATCTTGGCGCCCCATCACAGGTGAACCCCTTACCTTCAACAGAGCGCCACTTGATGGCAGATGGACTCTCCCGCGTGCCGTACACAAACCCGACAGCCTGCTTCTCGACGCCGCCAAAGAATTTGGTGCCGGTGGTCATCAGTGGGAGTTCGTTGAGATTATCTACCTCCACGCCGCGGGCAGAGAAAAAGCTCTTAACAAGTTCTACATTGTAATTTAGTTGAGTTGGTATCTTTACTACTTTCTCTTTATTCATGTGAGCCTCATAGAATTTTTTACGCCTGTATGACCCCGACAGTCCGCAGTGGTGACAGTGATACAGTGTTTGGTCGGGCTTAACAGTGATTGAAAGTGTCTTTATGCTTTTCTTTTTGCGTGCGTCTGAGCAATCGGGGCAACGCTCTCTGGCGTCTTGGTTGTGACTCAGAACGAAGTCTTCCAAGCTGTTCATTTGTTTGACTACCTCCTAATTTCATGCTATTGGTAGCCCTAGAAATGTACTAGACTAGAATATTCCTATTTAAATATAGGTATATACCTAGCCTAGAACCTTTCTAGGATTGATACTCTCTTGAGCCTTAACGCCCCCGCAAGGGGGCTTTTTTATGCACACTGCGACAACTCCTCCATCACCATCCGCGCAACGACCTTCTGTTGCGTGCGGCTCAGAAGAAGCATTTCATCTAGTGCGTCTTGCAATCCGACAGGGAACCCTGCCATATGGCAATGGTTAATAAAAGCTGGGGATTTCAGATACTTAATCGCGGCTTCACGGTCATCTTGGTAGTTGCAAACCAAGTCTTTGATGGCCTGAAAAATGACCTTGCTGTAAACGATTTTATAGGTGTTCGACACTTATCTCTGCGCGTGGATTGTCTTTGTCCACTCCCCCCCAATAGATATGCTTCTCTTTGACCTGCCTGTCGTTCTTATATATCAATCCCTGCATGCAGTCCAGAATTAACGACTCATCGAGGTCAGGTCGGCGGCTCGCGTAGTAAATTGTGATCGAAACCGAGACATCCTCCTCGATCAGCGTGTCACTTTTTGCACATTGTTTTTCAAATGACTTGACGTAAGCCAGCGCCTTGCTGGATTTGATGAACATGGGTCGTCCACTCTTACTCTTAACAAGTCTACGACTATTTGCCTTGCTACAGGGCTCTCCAAGAATCACCATAGACACCTTTGACATATATTTTCTCCTACGTTAACATCCGTCGTCCCACATTGAGGAGTGTATCACGGTGAGCAAAATGGGACGTTACGTCTACGATTTACAAGTGGCTGAGGAGGCCGAGTTTTATGGACATTCAAATCGAAAAGCATGTACCGATGCCGAAGCGGACGAAGATACCGGAGTTGCCACTAGCGGCAATGGAGGTTGGGGATTCGTTTGTGGCGCCAATCAATGCGAGCGATCAGACGGAGGTGAGGGCTCTGAGACAGCGCATCTCCCGCTGGCAACGGGACCGATACCCGATGAAATTCTCCGTCGTTCGTGATGGCGAGCAGATGAGGGTGTTCAGAGTCGCGTGATAATCACCAACCACACAAACTTACCCGAGCCTGTATTCAAGGCGCTGACGCACAGTGACTATTCAAGGGGTCACAGCAACCGCTCAGTCACCCAACTGATAGACAGTCCCCGTGTTCGCATTCTCCGAAAGGAGCATGACGACGAGATCACGGAGGATGTGTCTGACATGTTGTGGAGTGTTCTGGGCACGTCAGTACACACGATGTTTGAACGGCATCAACCCGAGGGGCATATCGTTGAAGAGCGGTTGTTTGCAGAGGTTGACGGGTGGAGTATCAGTGGGGCGATTGATTTACAGCGTTCCGAGGCTGACGGCACGATGACCATCATGGATTACAAATGCACCTCAGTGTGGTCTGTGATTCATGGCAAGGTTGAATGGCACAAACAACTCAATTTCTACGCATGGCTTGCCGAGCAGAAGGATGGGGTCGAGGTGACTGGCTTGCAGATTGTTGCAGTCCTGCGCGACTGGCAGAGGTCGAAGGCCAAGATCGAAACCAATTACCCGCTGGCGCCAATCGTTATCGTGGACATTCCGCTCTGGTCGCCAGAGGAAAGGGATGACTATGTCCGCGGCAGGGTGAAAATCCATCAGGAAGCCGAGTACGAACGGCTTACAGGCGGTCACATACCCCACTGTAGTGACGAGGAGCGTTGGAAGCGTGAGGACACGTTTGCTGTCAAGAAAAAGGGCAACAAGCGAGCACTGCGTGTATTCAACAGCATGGCAGAGGCAGAGGCCTTTGCTGAGGAGTCATCTGATCGTGAGATCGAGGAGCGGTCAGGCAAGTGCGTCCGGTGCGATGACAACTGGTGCCGTGTGGCGCAATGGTGCGAGCAGTATGAAAACGAGGCATGGTCGTGATCGAGCAAGACCCTGAGTTTTACCGCAAGGTTGTGGCGATGAACCAAACATCAAAGCACCTACTCAAAATAACCGTCAGCGGCGACACCGTCCGGTTCTATCTTTCCGATAAACATGTTGGAGATATGGCTACTGGGCTGTTTTTCCGCCTGACACCACAAGAAATCTGGCAAACCCTAGGAGTATCAAGTGACCACAAAAAAGACTGGCTCTCATGAAGAGCCGCAGGAATACCTCGCGGTATTAACACTCAAGGTGTCGGGAATGATACGGGAATGTGTTGTCCTGCGAATATCTGGGTATGAAGATGAGGATGCCTACACGAAGGCTGGGCAGATTTGCAGTAGCATAACCGCTGACCTCCCCGCAGATTGTGTAGATCCAAAAGACTACCCAAGCCATCCTCAGTGGAGCGTCCTCACCATTCAAAAAGAGTACGGTGATGGCGCAATCGCTGATCTTTTCCTTGAGGATGACATCACCAAGCTAGACTCACGCTGGCTGGCAAACGCCCTTGGGGTACGCCGTTGCACCGAGTATTGGACGAAGGTTTCTCAAGGGGAGGTTTTGCATGACTGCGCCTAAATCACAACACACATACGCCAGCGTATGGAAGACTCTCAGCGCCATAGACTGCTCCGAGAAGGCCGAAAAGAAAAACGGGCTGACCTATCTGTCATGGGCGTGGGCGTGGGGCATCATGATGGAGCATTACCCCGAGGCGCGGTATGACTTCCTTGTCGAGGAGCGGGATGACGCCCAAACCTGTACCGTCTGGTGCAAAGTCATCATCAATGACCTTGAGCGTTTGATGTGGCTCCCCGTTATGGACTACAAGAACAAGGCAATAATTAATCCAGACGCCAGAGCCATCTCAGACACCCGCATGCGATGTCTGACCAAGTGTCTGGCGATGTACGGGCTGGGCCACTACATCTACGCTGGCGAAGACCTTCCCCCTAGCGGTGACGCCGCAGAGGAAAAACCCGCCCCCAAGGAGAAGCCCAAGCCGAAAGCCAAGGCCAAGCCCAAGGCAGAACCCAAAGCGGAAGCACCAGCCGAGCCTCAGGGCGACACCATTGCGAACGAAGAAGAAGCAGACGGGGTGCTCAGCTTCCTGTGCAGTACTGCTGACACGTTCGCAACAGCAACCGAGAACGATCTGATTGAGTTCTGGAAAAACAACAAGAAGACGATAGACCTTCTTGATCAGGGGTATCCAGAGCATTTCAACCAACTCAAGGCGCATTTCTCTGCGCTAAGAGCATCACTAAAGGAGAGTAACGATGAGTAGAAGAGCATCAATCGCGGCTATCTTGGCCGTCACTGTAATTTCTGTGTCTGCGTATGCCCACGCGCATCTCTGGCAGAAAATTACCCAGCAACAGGGCGTCAACGGCCAAGTGGTCTGCCAGTGGAAGTGTGGGATCGGTAATTCAACCCACTACACAACAACATCCGGCTACGGCGTTTGCCCTCAGCCATGGTAAAGGAGAGCGCCAATGAGTAAGTATCACAAGACCGAAGGCGGGCTTTGGCCGAACGACGACAAATCAAAGCCCTCACACCCTGACATGAAGGGCCGTGTGGAGGTCAGCCCTGAGCAGGTGAAGGGTTTGATTGCCATGGCGAAGGAGGGCAAGACGCCCAAGATTCAGCTTGCCTCATGGAATCGAAAGGCCAAAGACACTGGGCAGGAATACCAGTACGTCACCGCAGAGGTTTACTGGGATGCGGAAGCGCAAGCCGCTCCGCCCCCGCCGCCAAAGCCTCAGCCCATCGAGTTCAAAGAGGAAGATATTCCGTTTTGATTAGGTCAAAGAAACTGCTAGATGCGGCGCGGGATCAGTCCTGCGTCAACTGCGGTGTCAGAGATGGCACCGTAGTTGCGGCGCATTACACCGGACTTAGAGCTAACTTGTTAGGAAAAGGGACTGGACACAAGCCCCACGACCTGTGCGTTGCAGACCTATGCCACAAATGCCATTACCAGTTTGACGTGGGCGGCGGTGGAGCGACCTTTGAAAAAAAAATCGACAAGTCAGAGCAGTTCTTGTTCAACATAATTAAGACGCTAATGAGGCGAGTAGACCAAGGCGTTATATCAATCAAAGGCTATGACAATGAGTGAAATCAACCCGTTTATCTTGTTAGAGAGACACCCCACCCGCGCCAAGGCGATCAAGGCCATGTGTGCGGCGTGCATGGGATGTACAAAAGAAGAGCTAGAGCCCGGTTTTAGGCGGTGCATACGCGACTGTGTGTCCGTAAAATGCCCTTTGCACCAGTTCAGACCATATCAAGCGAAGGGGGGAAAGGATGAGTAATGGAGATACACCTACCGGAAAGCAGGACGATTCAGCGGATGCGAGTGTTGCAGTCACTGTGTCAGGAGTTTCCGCAAGTGGCGCCTCAAATACTGGAGGTCAACCTTCGGGCGAAACACGGGGTGACGATAGAGGTGAAGCCGCTAAAGACTCGCCGCTCCAGACCGCAAGAAAACTACTACAGAAAGTGGTGCGGTGGGTTCGCAAAGTTCTGCGGCTTGACCCCTGACGAAATGCACAACGAGCTTCTCTGCCAATGTTATGGTTCAGAGGAGGTAGACACCAAGTTCGGGATGGTGCGCCGTCCGGTCAAGCGAAGCAATGATGCGACCCGAGGCGACTATTCCGAGCTTATTGAGACTCTGTGCCGTGTGGCGTCAGAGATGGGATACAGCGTGCCGCCACCAGAGATGGAAGATGGGTAGCTTCTGGGCCAGCTATGTAGACTATGTGGCTTGGTTAGATGCGGAATGCACCCACCCAGTCGGGGAGACGGAGTGCAACGGCATGGGATCTGAGCCAAGTGTTTCTCACTCTTTTGGGGAGTTAGTTGGCCCCGAAAAACGGCTGGTCAAAGGGGTATACGGCGCTACCTCAAAAGGCGACTGGTATGACATTGAGTCCAACTCAATTATAGACGAGAGCCATGAGCGTTATGGCAACCAAGAGACAGGTTGGCAGTTACTTAAAATGCAGACGATTAAGCGATACGTTCAATATCAAACAGTTGATGAGCCTGTGAATTACAGGTTCTGGGGGGGCAATAATGACAAAGCTAACGATTGAGCTAGAGGGCGAAGCCTACGCAGACGGACTTGCTACTGCTGACAAGTTTCTGGCATTGATGACCGAGAGACTTGACCGGATCGACAAGATCACCGACAACATCCTCGACCTCACCAACATGAATGCCGATGCGCTCGATGATATCCGCGCCGCAATCAAGGACTTGGAAGAGGCAAAAGCCGCGTTATCCGATGACTGAGATCAGGCTAACCCTGTCAGAGATGCAGATCGCCGCCCATGTCGGGATACAAAGACAGCTACAGAACCTCAAGAACAACGCCAGACCGGCATACGGGGCTGGCTCGTCCAACGACTGGCAACTGCATGTCGAGGGCGCGCTTGGTGAGATGGCGCTGGCAAAGCATTTAGGTATCTATTGGGACGGCAAAGGCCAGATGAGGGCGCCTGATGTCGGCAACGTGGACGTGAGAACGTCGGTGAGGGACTCTGCCAGACTGATCATTCATGAGTCAGATCCCGATGACAGGTTCTTTTTTCTGCTGATCGGAGGCAATGGAAGATACCGCTGTGTCGGCGGGATGTATGGCAGGGACGGGAAAAGAAGCGAGTTCTGGACCGACCCAGCCGGAGGTCGTCCGGCGTACTTTGTTCCTCAGAACAAGTTAGGAGTAATAAATGGATGACTTACCAGAGCATTACGTCGCACTGTGGATAATCTGCTTTATCAGCATTTACACCATGTTGGTGATCGCACCAAAGTATTGATACACTTGGCATCTGTCTAACCAGTAGGAGCCTGTGATGCCAAAATATTTAGCCGCTGTCGCCTTGTTGTTTTCTTCTTTTGTCTTTGGTCAGACCGTTATCTATTACGAAGACGGTTCTGTTTACACGCTAAAGCCCAACGAAAATGTTTTTGTGTCTACTGTCGGGAAGATGTACAGGAAGCAGGCGTACAAGAACGGGAACGTCCACTTCAAACACCTATTGCCTAACGAGGAAGTGGACTACGAAGCACAGCCGTATGACGGGATAGAGAAGGGGTCAGAGGAGTGGTGTAAGGCATACGCGCCCTACCTGTATGTCAACGGCTACACCTTCGACGATCAGACTTATGAGCGAGCCTGCCGAGGCTAAGGGATTCTGCCAGCCACCCTGTGATGATCTAGGTTGATTAGGTGCTGGTTCATGATGTCCTCCTTGGATTGGCCGTGATACGGCACAGCAAGAAGCTCTTCCAGCAGTATGTCGTTTAGGCTCTTGGGCTGATAGCCCTCATTGTCGGGCGCTTCTGGCATAAACACCTCAGCCAGTATGCGTCCGAACTTACCCTTTCTGTCCAGATGTGTTTTAAGGAGCGCCTCAGAGCCTTCCGGTAGCATCTGGCTGACATAATCCTTCGCCAAATTCCCCAGAGCCTTTAGCTCTTCCGTGCCGCCGCGGGTTTCTGCGGTATCTATGCCGAACAGTCTCACAGATTGATTCTTTAGCTGAATGTCAAAGCCGCAGTCGATATCAAACACGACGCTGTCGCCGTCAATGCACCTGACCACTGTCGCTTTGTATAAATATGTTAACAGCACTTACAACCCTCTTATCGCTGACCTGTCAGCACGAGCCTCAAGCAATGGGACGACTTTCAGCATCTGATTTTCATAGGCTTTCAGTTGGTCAAGCATGTAGCGTCTCTGTTCCGCGCTCATCTCAGAACGCATAATTGCCTTTTTGTCCTGCCTTATGTCAGAAAGCACCTTCCTGATGTATTCAACATCATTCCTGACCTCAAGCAATCCTTCTATCTTGGGGTAAAGGCTATTGAACTCGTCTTCATCACCGCGCTCTAGGATCTGGTTGATTGTGTTGTAGTCCTGACGGACCTCGTTGGACAGGTCGTAAAACTGCTCTTTCAAGCCCGTTCCCTCTGGGGCGGTTAAGAACCTCTTCACCACTGGATAGTCGTATAACGCCAAGCTGGGCATTTCTGGCTGGCTAACATCATATCCAGCGTTAGCCATCGCCTCTCTGCCCGACTTGCTTCTCATCACCCTGTCAGTCCAGCTAAGGATAAAGCCGCCCATGCTACCCGTGTAGCCCTTGATAACGTGCTCTATCTTCATCGGCGATGTGCCGCCCTCGTCCATACCAAGCATCGGGATAGCCGCTAGATAGGGGGTTGCCTTCTGCAAGAATATGGCGGTTTCTGACGTTGACTCTGTCCTCTGGTATTCAGGCCTCTGACCTGTCAGCCAGATGGGAACTATCGGGCGTCCTGTGTAGCTGTTGTAGTTTGAGTGCGCCTCAAGAAGGGGGGCATATGCCTGTATTCCATACAACAAGTTAAGCTCAAGTGTTGACCCAAGTCCCTGCTTGAAGCTCTGGAATGCTTGGCGAGATGTTCTGTTCCCAGCGGTGGTGTCGAGCATTACTTCTGGAATGGTCTTGAATATCAGGCCAACTTCAAAGGGAATGGGGATAGCTATTGCGCCGACGCCCTCAAGCCACGGCACAGGGAACAGCCAGTTGTTATCTCTTTCCTCCCTGCTCGCCTCTCTATACTCATCGTCATCGCTTACCATCATCCAGTACAAGGCGGTGGCAAAGCTGATGATCGCTCCTCTCATGGCGAAAGAAAGAGCCGCCGTCCCCCTAGGGACGCCTCGCTTGGCAGTGTTTACGCCCAGCCCGCTACGCCAAAGAACATCGAGGCCTTGTATTCTTGCGTTCAGGAATGGTATCGCCGCGGTTATGGCCCTCACCACTCCATTGCTTCCGCGTCTGGAGAAGTTAAGCACCTCCATTGCTTGGAAGTAAGCCTCTGCTTCGTTTCCAGTTCTGGCGTAAACCTCGTCGTAAACAGCCTGCCGTGTTGCCGCATCCGATCTTGTCGTAAGCCTGCCAGACGCATCCCACAGCGTCTTGAACATGTTAACCGGCATTCCGTTACGTTTTCTTCTTTCCGCCTCTTCTTGGAACGTCTTGCCTATATCCTGTTGATCAACCTTGAAGTCGTAGCCCCCGATAACGCCGGTTCTTTCTAGGTTGTTGATGTTAGAAAAGAACCCTTTGGTCGTCCCGATCAAGGGGACGAAGCTGGAGCCAGAGGTAACAAAAGCGGAAAGGCTATCCCTTAACATGTTAGCAAGCATGAACCCGGGGGTTCGTGTGACCGTTTCTCTGAGCAGTGTTGACGCTGGCCCAAAGAATATGCGGGATATCTCCTCAATCCCGCTACCGTCTATCGCCGTCATCGAGTCAAGGATAAGAGGGTCATATATGCGGAATGACACGGGCTTACCGCGAACCTTGAGGGTAACTATGTCTGGCCCTTGCGTGCCGTACTTAACCTGTCTGGCAAGCTGTAGCTTCTGCATGTCTCGCGCAATGCGCTGTTGAGCTACGTTCCTCATGCCCAAGTCAATCGCGGCGGCGGTGTTCTTTACAATCGACTCCACCAAAGGCACGTTGATCTTGTCCGTCTTGCCCTTGTATGGCTTGAATGCCCCCAGCTTTTTGAGATCACCGAAGGGGTGGTTGGTTATCTTGCCGGTGTCGTAGTTTGGCTCAAGCGCCCTGTAGAACGGTATGTAGTCTGATGCAAGCCTCCAAGATTCGGCGCCTTTCTCGTCTATAACGCCAGTATCTTCTAGGAATGTAATGACCTGATTGTTGTATGCCTGCCAAGCGCCATACCACTCAACGACGGGGTTGTACCCGTTCGTGTCGGTAAACTGCTTTATGTTTTCTCGGGCCTCGTCTATGTCCTGCTGTGAGACGGGCGTTGGCTTGCCCTCCTTGTTGAGCCTTTCGCCTCGCATGGCGATTGCGTAGGCCTGAGCAAACTCGCTGATGTCGCCGTATTTTTTTGTTCTTAACAGGTTAATGATATCAACAAGACCCCGGTACTGTTTTCCGTTGTAGGAAAAATCGACAACCTTGGTCAGTCCATTCCTGTACTGAGGAACGCCACTCTTGATTGCTTCAGCAGTGACGCCAGCGGATCTGTCGGCAAAAAGAACTGCGGCGATAGAACTACTGTCTGCTAGGTAGTCTTTGAAGTACCTCTGATTCAGCTTTTCTAGTCGAGCATAGCGATTGACAAGCGCCTGCTTTGCCTGTGTTAACTTGTAGTCAATAGTGCTGTTATCCCCAGTAACGTCCATATACTGGCGCATGGGGTCTGCACGCTCCGGCGTGCTTTCAATTAGCCGATTGATAAAAGACTTTGTCTTTGTGTTGTACTCTGGCGCCCGAGACTCAAGGATTTCCTCTGGCTCAGCCGCGGCCTCTGGGTTCCTTGCGATGTACTGAGCCTCTGGAGATGCCTTAACGCTGTAAAGAGGCACGCTGAACCCAGCATTACGCGCTTCTTTTTCGTTTTGCTCTACAGCCTTGTCTAGTTTGGCCTGATCTATTGGCCTGATAGACCTGCGACTTTCCATGATGTCGTCTGAGCCGTCCTTGCTCAGAGGTGCGTGCATAACCACGACTTTACCAAGGGCTGGGGCGTTGATTAGGTATCCATTAAACCCAAGCTCCCTTACCTTTTCGCCGATTGCCTCATAATTAGGGTCGCCGTTTGGATGGGTCGTCCAGACCTTCTCTGGATCAGAAGGAGCGGAGGGGTTGCTTGCATCGTCAATGACGTATATTTGGGCGGGGTCCACAAAAAATTCATTGGGGACGTTTCCGATCATTGGCTCTTTTATATACGGGTCGACTTCGGCGTCAACTACGCCAAACCACGTCCCTATTCTGGGCCTGTTTCTCTTGGCCCTGTCTGCGCCAGTGCCAGCAAGCGTGGGGTCTGTTCTGTCTAGTTGCTTTGTGGCGAAGTGCGTTAATGCCAGTCTGCCGTCGGGGGTTATTGCTCCCCTGACTGTTTGTTCATAATCTGGCGAATTTGCGCTACCGCTTCTGGCGTCAAGAGCGGTTCCCTTGAGCCTTTCGATTGCTCTGGCGACTTCGTTTTGCGCCTCGGCGCGGAGATCAATAAGCCGTTCCCGAGCAGTTTCTCGACGTATTCTGGTGTCAGGAACTTTTGTCTCATAGTCGTAGTCCTTAGACTCTGGAAATGAAGAAAATACAACAGTTGAGTCAATAGGGTATATGCCATCAAGAGCGTTGTCAAACGCATCAACCACCGCATCAGCGTCTGCATCCGCCCCCAAAAGTATCATCATCGTTCCGTCGATGGTGGTCTGGCCACTAAACTCAGGAACTCCCTCAACCGCTCTCAGCCTCTGGTATATCTTATTCACCTCAGCCAAAGGCTTGTCGCCAATTCTGATAAACACAGCGGGGATTGAGCGAGTTTCCTGCTCAAGACGAGGATCAAACTGGCTATCTGCGCCCTCGTATGGACGGGGCGAGACGATCATCATGGACTCTTGCTGTAAGATAAAGCCCACGGCGGACGCGGCATCCGTTGGGTCTCCACTGGTAAGGCGCACGGCAAACGACGGGTTTGTGTCGTCGTAATAACTGCCTATCTGACTGACAATCTCCCCACTTGCGCTCACCTCCGCTAGTGCAGACGGCACCACCAGCCTCGCCACTCGCTCAGATATCTCTAAACGCGCATCATCACTAAGACTGTTCCATCTATTTGATAGCTCTTCGTTTCTTGGGTCTGGCGCAACCTCAAAAATAACGGACGGCCTGTCGATTGGAGAGCCAAAGTTGACCGTACCGTCTCTGTTAATGAACATCGGGTATGTGTAAAGGCCGACAGGCTGGTATCCAGCCTTAGATGGGTCCGTCTTCCTATTTATATCCGCCTCAGAGATCACCATCTCAGGCCAGTAATCCAGATAGTCAAAGCTCTTGGGGTTGTCTTGCTCTCCCCAGCGTATTGTCTGGTCGAAAATTCGGACAGGCATTGTTGTGTAGCCAGCGGCTTTGAGCGCCCTTGCTCGATGCCTTCCCTCATGACCACCAACAAGCAGGACCGGCCCATAATCCTCTGAGTCAACCGGCTTAGTGTGAAGCTGGGGCAATTCGCTAAATTTCACGCCCCTCCTGACAAGGTCTTCAACCCCCTTTTCCTTTCTGTCTTGATGCCCGACCTGTGCCAGCCCCAAAAACATATCAATCGGCATGTCCACTATGGTATGCCTAGCTTTGTGCGCCGGATTTATGCGCCCCGGAATCAGCGTCTCTCGCCCTGATGTGCCAATATGATCGAATGCTTTCTCTTCAAACATGTCAACAGCAGACCTGCTGTACATGATGTCGTCTTCGTAGCGACTGCCCTCTGGCACGGACTCGGGGTCGAAATCAGCGAATACGCCCTTGATGTCCTCGCTGTTGAACATGGCAATGCCGCTGTATGATTTGCCCGCCTCTTCAATGTCGTAGTAGCCCTTAAACCCAGCCTCCTTCATATAGGGAGCGATAACTTCAAGCTGAGCAAAATCTACATCATATGGACCTTCTGTGATCTCCGCATAAGCGACTTGCGCCGCATTGTTGTGAAAATCTTCTGCCAAGTCCTCTGCGACAGACTCAACAGGTCTGACCCCTTCGTAATAAAACCGCGCCAAGTCCTGTTGCTCAAAGCTCTTTAGCTTTGTCTCGTCGGGGCCATAAAGCCTGCCCTTTTCTAGCTCCGCGGCAAAAAATGCCTCTAAGTCAGCCTTTAGTCTTGGCTGACGGCTCAAGGGCTTGCTCAACGAAAACCTGACAGGATTATCTTCGTCTTGTATGAGAGACCTTATTTCAGCGATGCCGCCAAGCTCGTTTTCCCGCCCATACCTCAGGAACACTGGATACACAGTCGGAATCTGACCTAGGTCGGGTATTGTTATCGCTGGCGCAAACTGATTAGCAAAACGCGGCCTTGTCGTAAAGTGACCGGACACGACACCCATGCCCACACTGCCATCAAATCGCCTTATGTCGGGCACACTTGTCCCGTGATAATAAACGGTGTCTACATTAAACCCCTGCTCTATTGCTCTGGCGAGTCTGGGTATGGTTTGATCTTTCTTTGGGAACTTCAGCCCCCTTGCTTCAATAACCTCCTCAAGCTCAGAGTCAGCAACCACTTCAGGGGCGTCCCCAACTTGCTGTTTAACCTGCTGAACTAGGTTGTTGTAAACCGCATCGAGTTGCTCTTTGGTTGGGCGAGTGCCTGTTCTAAACTGAAGATCCTCAGTCGTAAGGCTTCGCTCCTCAACTTGGCCGCGCTCCTTTTCGGTCTTCATCAGGGTGCGTACCTGACCTCGCTCTCTCGCACCAACCTGCCCAGTCTGTATGGCGTTAACAAGTTCCTGATAGGAGTTGATGTCATTGTCCCGGGCAAAACCAACAAGACGCTTAAACAGATCCACAATCCGCCTGATTATGCCTGCCGGTTTGCCGGACAGCGCCTGCGCCTTGCCGTCTATCAACACGTTGTTGGTCAGGGAGTCGGAGATCATCTCCGCAATCGCTTCTTCCTGTTGAGCGACAGCGGACAACTCTGGGTATGTTTTAACCGCCCACTGGCCATAGGTCATGTCGGTTCCCGGCTTGCTGTATTGGCGCGTAAGTCTCTCAAGCAGGCTGTATTCTTGAGCCGTGAACAAATCCATGCCGCGTAGCGCGTGCAGTATTTCATGGTTCATTACAGCGGCAGTCGCCTCTTCAAACGACATGCCTTGGTCAACTCGATACTTGATGCCGTCCGTCGATATCTGGATAACTTTTGCCGCCAACTGAGCACTACCAAATGTGACGTAGTTTTCTTGGTCTCCAGACTTCTTTTTGATGGGCGATATATACACGTTGCCAGCGGAGTCTCTTCTCGCCCTGCCAACCTGATCTACCGTCTTGACCACAAAATCATCCGCAAGGCCAACAGACTTCAGGATCGCCTGCAACTGTCTTGCAATCGTGCTTTCTATTGCTTTGTCTTGCAGGGTTTCTTGTTCTGGCTCAAACGGGACGATTTCTTTTCCCGCTTCAACCGGCTCTGAAGGGACGGTAGGCTCAACAGGTTTAGCGATAGCCGCAAAGTTGGGGAGGGAAAGGGTGGCTCGCGGCCCTGTCACCCGAGGCTGACTAGGAACGACAAGGCCAGTCACAGGGTCAACCTGTTCTCTGGCTTCAGTGGTGGCTCTCGCTTGGGGGGTAAGGGCGTCAGCCTCGATTATAGTCTGAAGGACATAATCCTGCTCAACAGCAGAAAGGTCTGCTAGCGGAGTAGATTCTGACACCGGACGGCCAATGATGGTCTGAACTACCGCCGCCCCTTCTGCTGAGTTGATCGGGGTGTCAATACCTTTCCGGTTTAGGGCGGTATTTATCCTATTCTCTAACAAGTTAATCCGAGCAGGAGGCTCTGGTTGCCGGGGGATTGTCGGCTCTGCCGGATCTTCTGGGGTGTATCGCCTGCCCGCGTTCCTGATCTGCTGGTAAAACCGCATAATCTTGGCGGATTCTTGAGGGGTGTAGTCTATTCCTGACTCTACGATTGTGCGTTCGACGTTTAAATTGTCGCTAACCTCGCTGAGAGCGGCCTTGACCTCCTGCGCCTTGATAGGGTCGCGCATCGCCGGACCAAACTGCTCGCCCTCATGGGTAACGTAGAACTTGCCCTCCTGCTCTTGAACCTCAAAAAGAGAGCCCGTGGGGATGGTTGTCCTGCCGCGATACGCGCCAGCAATCTCCACAATCTGAGCGGTTATCTCATCGACTGATAACTCTGGATCTATACCTGTAGTGTCTCTGGGGTCGGGCGGGGTGGTGGGGGCTTGAGCGGCAAGCGCACGGTCCATTGCTTTTCGGCGTCTGTCTTCCTTGGTGGCTTCCTTTGCTCTGGCCTGTTGCTCTGCCTCTATCTCCTCGTCAGTGGGAGGACGCATCTCTTCAGGAGCGTCAACTTTAGGTGTGCGCCTGTTGCCCCCAGTAACAGAGCTAATTATAAAGTCGAACAACGCACCAGCGCCGCCGCCTAGCTGGAAGTCTTCGACTACGCTATCAGCGATTGCCCTGTCTGGGTCATAAATGGCTTTGGTTGTGATGTCCCTGAGTATGCCCTGCGCGGCTTCTTGAGTGCCCTCAGACAGGCCTGACATAACCATGGACTCAATTCTGCGGAGTATTGGGTTGCCATCTGCGGTCTGGAAAAAGCCCTTGGGCAGTCCTTTCAGTATCCTGCTGGGCAAACCAAACTGCTCAAGCCTGCCTAGAACAACATCAGCACCCTTGGATGCCAGTCTTTCGTAATCGGTGAGTGCCTCGCCCCGCTCCTGCTCCTCTGTGGCGCGATCCATGCCGCCCTCAGAAACCGCTGGGCCAATCATTGTCGCCAGTTGGGCCGCTCTTGCAGGGATGCCGCCGCGAAGGAAGAAGGACGCCACCTGAGGCACCATTTCCCCAGCAACCTCTCCAAGCTGGGCTATGTAGTTTTCGTCGTAGGCTGGGTCGTAGTCGAGAGTGTCGGATATTGACCGCCTAACACCCATCTCCATGTCGATCATAGACTGGTCGTCAACACCGGGGAGAAGCTGTCCAAGACCCGACACTACCCGTGCGGAACCAGTGCCGATACCGCCCAGAGCCCTTTTGCCGAACTCACTTAATGCGCCGAGGGCCGTGGTGCCATCGTCTGCATCAGAAGCGTCATAGGCTATAGAGGGGTCTAGCGCATATTGCTGTGCCGCATACGAAAGTATTTGTTCGTCAGTTGCCCCATCAGGATGATTGACATCAATCAACCTCCCGTCTGGGGAGTTGACAATCGTGGTAGGCATCTAATTAGGCCTGCCTGTTAATGCTAAAACCCGATGGACTGGTGGTTGGCGCCTGTTGTTGAGGGTCGATCTTTGGAAACACATCGGGAACAAGCATAGCTCTAAGTAGCTTTTGTTGCTCAATCAGCCTGCCAACCGCATCCTTTCCTTCCTGCGTCATCATGTACGCCCTGTCGGCAGAGAGGATTCTTATGTCATCGCCAAGGCTCTTCAAAGCCGCCATTGCGCTTTGCCTATCTGTTATGCCTAACTTGTTAACAAGGTCTTGCTTCATTAACGCCAGCTTCTGGCCTTCGCGGGCATCCGCGGTCCTCAGTTTAGCCATTTCCATTTGGGCTTGTCCCTGAGCCTTGGCGTCCTCTGAGAGAACCTTGGCGGCGTCTCTGATTCCCTGCCCCGTCTTGCCCTCGATCATGCCTGCGCCTATGTTGGCGAGAGCCAGCCCCCTAGATGTCGCACTGTTCCTTGCTGACCGCTCCTCTATGATGCTCATCAGGCTCTCAAGATTTGACGCGGCTAAGTCAGCGCCAGATCCGGTTGAGGGCAGAAATGGCAGAGTTGCATCGCCATAATCAACCCGTGCGGCGTCGTAGCCGCCCTTTTCATCAATAGCTTTATCTGCGCCGCTTTCATCATTAGGAACGAGAACCTCGTTCCCTGCGAGCTTATTCGTGCTGGGGTCAATTTGCAGTAAGCCTAGTTTTTCCGCGGGAACACTCCCACTGCCTTGCTTGGTGTCAGCAATACCTCCGGGTAAAACTGCGGGCTTATCTTCCGCTCTTTCTGCCACGCTATCTGACCGATCCATAAATCTGTCGTATGCGTTACCAACGCTCGTTATGCCTGAGCCAATAAGGTCAGCGATTGGCTCAAACTTTGTGCCCTGCAAAGAGAGATCAAAAGGCAGTTGGAGGCTGGTGCGAAATGGCCTAGCTGGGTCTTCTGCTCGGGGCATGTCGGTCCTTCCCAAGAATGACTGCTGGGCGCTTTGCACTGCCTGCTCTTGCGCCCCTCGGCCCCTTTCTACAATAGATTGAGCGCGATCTGGGTCGAATGTGAGGGTGTTGTATATTGCGTCTGGGGCCGCACTCAGTATTTTTTTCCCTTCCCTGATCGCCCTTGGATCTATCGCAGAACCAACACGGGAAATATCATCGGTAGTGAACCCCATCTGTATCAGGTCGACAGTTGGAACCCCATCTATGATTAGCTCTTCTAGCTTTTGGTCGCTTAGATTTGGCGCCTTTACAACAATCTCGTCAAGAAACCCGCCATTAGCCATCCGCACAATCCCGCCGCCTGCCATTCTCTGTGGTGGCATAGCCTGCTGTATGCCCTGCGGAGGCATCTGAGGGGGAGGCATCTGAGGCATTCTCTGCGGCATTTGCGGAGCCATCGCCATCTGTTGTGGCATAGCCCCCATGATTCCAGAGTCTCCCGCCATGATGCGCTGAGCGACAGTGCCCTCCTGCGGCTTGTTCTGGGCATACTCTTTCCGCACCTTGTCTCTGTTCTGCTTCTCGGAGACGATCAGGAACTGAGGAATGTTGCCGCTTGGGCTCATGGCCTCCTGCAACAACTGCTGATCGGACATGCCCTTTACGGCATCTTCGATCTCAAGAAGGTTCATCATCATCCTCGGCCCCCTCCAAATGCGTTATACAGGCCAGCCGCGGCGATGCCGGTGCCCAGCAACTGTTGCATGGTAGACGGCTCCATTCCGAATGAAGTGGCCGTCTGCCCCGGAGATATGGGTGTCCCCTGCAACATCTGGCTGTAGTAGCCAAGCTGTTCCTGCGGGAACGCCCGCTGACGGAGAAAGTCCTGATATCCGATATCCAAGCTAGACTGGAGCAGTCTTCTCTCTGCCTCGCCTGCCGCTTGCATGTTGCGGAGTCTCTCGATCTCCATCCTCTGTCGTTGAGAGGCATAATCACCAAGCATGCCAGCCGCCGCAAGACGCTGTGCATCTGCTCCCATTAGCTGACCAAACGCACCTTGGCCGAGTTGCGCCGCCTGCTGGGCATATGCCCTGTCAAGCTCAAGACCTTGCTGTGCCTGACCAAATGCCTGTTGCATTCCGGCGCCATAGATGTCACCAAGCTGACGCTCTAGGTTGCGCTGGCGCTCTGCCTGCATGATGCCTTCTCGATATCCTCCGAGGCTCCCCTGACCAGCCGCCTGAAGACCCATCTGCTGACCCATGATGTCGGACTGTCTCCGAGCTTCCCGCATCTGGTTATCCAGAACAAGTTGCTGATAAGGGTTCATGTACGAAGACATTGCGTATGGGTCTGCCATTGACGGCATTTCTTGCGCTCGGCGGGTTGTCTCAAGCATGGTGCCCGCATAAGGACTGCCCATCCCAATGGTGCCAGCGATGTTGCCCGCCACATCTAGCTCAGGTGAGGTTCCAGAAACACCCATCTGAGTGAACCGAGACATTGCCTCCTGCTCCGAAGGAGTGAAGTACTCAAGGCGCTGTCCGGGGTACGGAGTGTACGGAACCGAGCTTTCATACCCTGTACGGGCAAGAAGGTCTCTGTAATATGGTTCTGCGTATTCCGGTAGGTTTGACTGGACTACCTTGGACTCAGTAGGTCCGCTACTGCCGCCGCCCTTACTCATCGCCTAGTTCCTTTTCATAAAACGCCGCCGACTTCTCGAAGCCGTCAGCCTCTAAAAATTTCCAAAACCCAAACCTAGCCACGCCTTCAATGCTCTGACAGCCCATGTCTCGGGCGTAACGGCTGATTTGCTCCAAAAGAAGGTGATACCACTTGTCGAAGTCTTCCCCGCCTAGAAAGTGCATGGAGAGTATTCGCTTGCCGGGGTAGTAGGTGACTTCCGTGGTTAAGGCACCCCAAACCTTTTCATCATCAAAGGCGACCCATAGCTGGGTACTGCCCATCGCCACTGCGGCGCATAGATGCTCCATCGTCCAGCGCCCGTTGCATCGCTCCACCGCTGGTTCCAAATAAGCTCGGACATCGTTCCATGCCGAGTGGGCGTGTTCTAACGGGACTAGACTTATGTTCATGCAGGCATCACTCTCCTTTCATTTACTTGAGGAGCCTGCTTTGTTGTTCCGTTGCGTTCCATCCGCACCCTTTCCATCATCATGTCTAGCTTTTCTGCGCCAGCATCAGAGCTACCGTCTCCAAGACCAGACACTACATCAGCCGGAACAATGAACTCTCCGGGCGACACCGCGACAGGCTGTTCGTTGCCTATCATACCCTGAACCATGTCATCCATGCCCCCTCCGGGGCCAGAAATCATGCCTTCTGTCTGGGCATTTGGAACTGCTCGCCTTAGTATTGACTCCCTAGCCACCCTGTATATGTCTGGGCCGTACTTCTGCACGAACATCTCGATGATCTCATTTGCCAGACCCTCTTCAATTTCGCCCAAAACAGCAGACTCAAGAGCTTGAACGTCTCTCTTCACGTCTTCACCTTCCTCGTCGAAAGGCAGTCCGGTCATCTTGTTGAGTCTTTTCTGTTGCTCTGACGCTCCCGTGAACTCCGTGGGAACCTGAGCGATACCGCCGCTTGGCACAGATGTTTCGCCAAGAGACGTTTTTAAAGTCACCTCCGGCACATCCCCGCCCGCACTAAAAGGAATCGGGTTGATGCTTAAAGAGGCAAGCGACCTAGCCTGAGCCTCGGTAAGGCTTGGGTAGAGCGCCATGAGCGCCTCTGGGCTACTCAAAGGGCTAACATCATTTGGGCCCAAACCCGCCTGCATTGAAAGAGCAATTGCATTAATTGCAGTTGGGTCTGCTATGTTGGCGGCGAAATTGAAAATATTGCCGCTTTGGTATGACGCAAGAAGATCTCGTATTTCTTGGTCTGTCTTGCCGGGGAAATAGCCTCTAACCGTGTCGGTTAGCTCAAACTCGCCGAGGTCAGTTGATGGTGTTTCAGTCCCCGTTGTGGTGGTGGTTTCCGGCTCCTCAGGTGGCTGTGAGTAATACGACTCAAGCATGCTCTGTTGCACTGGAGACAAGACCGAGCGCCTAGACGCCAATCCCATTACCGACTCTGGATCTGTCGGGCCGGGGTCCAGCTTGGACAAAGTGCGATAATACTCCTGCATCTGAGCGTTGGACTGAGGCGCCTGAAGGATCGGGTCAAAATAGCTACCCTGATTGATCACGCCTTGCCGAAGAGGTCTGTACGACCTGTCCGGCACCATGATCCCCTCCGACGTGTCTTGGAAATAACTAAACTCAGGTTCAAACCCTGCCATGTAGTCTTTAGGGGGAGCAACAACATCCCTAGGGCGCAGGTTTGCTTGAACTGCGACTGGGTCTATGCCGCCATACCCTCGACCCCCTACACCGAAGAATCTGGCCGCTCCAAGCGCAGTTGCATACGGATCTGTGTAGTTGACGTTGTAGCTGGTCGTGGCGGTGCTTTTGCTGTCTTCTGCCTTGCCGCCCTCCGCCATGCGTCTTACTTGTCCGCCTTGGGCCGCGTACATGGGCGGGAGTGTTCGCTTGCTCATCTCTGACCTGTACGGGGATATTCCAGACGCAACCCCGGGCTGGCCCACGCCATAAGCCATCTGAAGGTCGTCGTAACTTTCCTGTCTGGATGCTTCGCCTTCTTTTCTCAGCGCGCTTGCCTGTCTTCTCTGGGCCTCACGCATCTCCATGTCACCTATTGCACCTTGAGAGGCGCCAAGAATCCCAAGCTGGCCCATTGTTCCGAGGCTTCTTATGCCTGCGTCTACCCTGTTGAACATAGAGCCTTGAACAGCGTCATTTGGTGATGGCAACTTCGCAAGCATATCTGCCGTGGGGGTGGCAAGCTGTTGCGCCTGAGCCATCTGAGCCGCTGTAGCGGCTGTGTTAGCGTTGGACGCAAGCTCCGCCCCCAGTATCTCTGTTGGCACCCCCTGAGCCGCACTTGCCGCCGCCTCGGTTGTTCCAGCAAGCGCCTGACCAAGCTCTGCCGCACCTTCCGTTCCGGTTTGCAACGCCGTCTGTGTCGCCGCATCGGCGCCCGTACCAAGCAATTCGCCTAAGCCCTCTCCAAGAGCACCGCTTGCCATGCCGCCAATGCCAGCTAGAAGACCCTTTCCTATGTCTTTCTCTGCTATAGCGGTGACCGCACCCGTCACAGCGCCAGCAACCAGAGGCGACATGGATATGCCCGCGGCGCTAGCCAGCATTGGGATAAGGAATGCGAAGGCTTCCGGCTGTCCGGTCACGGGGTTGGTGGTCAAGCCGCCCGGAACCAAGGAGGCTATCCCCGCAACCTCGGCAGGGTTCATGTGAACCAGCATGGTGTCGCCATAGCGACCATACTGCGCCATCTGATCCATTAACGGTTTTGCTGGATATTGATTCATTAGCTTGTCTCTACACCAAACATGTTAAAGCTGAGGCCCGTGTTACTAGCATACACCTTGACCACGTCGCTTTGATTAAGAGTTAGTCCTAACACGGCAGAGAATGTTTCATTTGCCGCTATCGTCTTGTCGTAATACAGGTATTGCTCGTTAGACGCCGCCGCGTCCGCCACATGAACGCTTACCCGGTACGTCAAGGCGCCTCCAGTCCTATTGCAGATAACCAGAGAGCTTACGGTGGTCTGGTTGAGATTCGGGACTGTGTATAGCGTTGTTGTGGTTGTGGCAGATGGGGCGCTTTGACCAAGAACCTTGATTACGTCAGCCACTGCTAGCTCCCATCAACAAGAACTGAAACCGGCGCAGGGCCAGTGACGAGTCTTTATTGGTCTTGTTTGTGTTGCCCTCTACCGTGCTGGATATATCCTGCAACGATTGCTCTATCGTCCTGCGGGCAACCTGCTCATTCTGTTGCTCGTACTCTTTGCTGGCTACCGGCAGGGTCGTATATCTTGGCATTAGCGGCGTCCGTCCGTTCTCACGTCAAAACGCAAGTCGCCCAGCGTCCAGCCGTACTCAGAACCGTTTGTCGATATTTTAATTATCATCTCTCGGGTTCTTGCCCGAAGATGGTACTGCCCTGTTGAGCTATTAATGGTGGCAGTATCTAACACCGCCTCAGGGTCCAGTGGAAAGTCCTTGCCCCTGACCTCTAAAGACAGGTCTGCCGCAGACGACCTTCCCCTAAAGGTGAAGTCAGGGATTACCCGCCTTACAGAAACAAAGGACTCTCCGTCTCCGAGCCCAATCCCCCCAGATGAAATGTATGCGTTCATGGGCTCTCCGTCAGCGGTGTGCCCGAACTCATGAATGTACAGGTAATTATTGTTTATGTCAGTAATACTGTTTGACGCCGCAACCGGATACTCTTTGGTTGGTGCGTGGATATATGCGCCCCTATCCAGCGTCCCGATTGTCCAGTTTTCTTCCAGATAGTTATAAGTAACGTAGTTTGTGATGTCTGCGCTTGCGCCCCCCACGGGGTAGTGCCATGTGACTTCCGAGTCATCAGGGTTGGTTGTGGCAAATATCTTAAACCTCTGGTCAAACTGGAGATTTGAAAACACATAGTCCAGCACCGAGCATGGCAGTCTTTGCACCGCACCTCGGTACACATAGAACCCCTCTCGATCCATGAAAAAGACCGCGTCAGCCGCCGCAACCCCAGCCTTCGGGGAGATTATGCTGACATTCTCCGCCACTGGAGAGAAAGAATAGATGAACGGGGCGCCGACAAAACGCATGGCCTGTATGCCCACGTCCGTGAAGATCAGGATTTCTTGCCTTGTCTTAATTGCGCCAACAATGGTGGTTCCGGTTGACAGCACCTGACCGCCAGAGCTATTTGTCGCCGTTGGCGTCCAAACTCCAGCATTCTCCTGATCCGACCACCGGATCAAGAGCGGGTCTATGCTCGATGAGCCTAGTGGATTGCACCCGAAACAGATGACGTGCCTGTCAATGTCAGAGACCATGACTTGTAGTGCAGATGTCGGTGTATTTGATGCGCCGCCAAGAGATGATAGCGGTATTGCTCTAGTTGACGTGCCGCTACTTTCGTCCCAGTAGTACACTCCGCCAGCCCTTGGATTAAAAATCAGGTCGTCTCCAAAAGCGTCCTGACTGTACAGCCGAAGCTGGTTCGATACCGTCAGATCCACGGACTCGCCAAAAGCAGGGATACCCCAACCGCCTACGCCCCATCCCGTGCTGTCCACATAGAAGTTGGTGCCGGTGTTAATCTGGTAAACGCCAACCACAGATGCGCCGCCATTGCCGGTATCGCTAGCATTCGCTGTGACCGTGGCCCCACTGGTGTCCTTGGCGGTAATATTGTACGAGTTAGCGTCAACAATCAGGTCTATCTGATACTCTTGATTTAACACGTCAGCAGTAACATTGCCGCCCAGAGAGACCGCGCCTGAGTAGGTGACAAAGTCCCCTTCCACAGCGCCGTGCGCCGTATCGCTGACAACCAGCGTAGACGAGCCGTTAGTCGCGGCGAAGGTCACGTCTCCGGCGGCTGTTGTCGCCCTTATTGGCGTGATGTCAGAGATGATGCCGCCAGTCTCGACATAGACCTTGAGGTTTGTGCCTATGCCGAGGTATTTGTTGCCATCCGCAGAACCCCAGTCAAACAGGGACCGCGCCACGCCCTTAATCGCGGTGCTGACATACTTAGTCCAGCCGCCTATTGTTTCCGCTCGGCCTTTCCTAAACCGCACCCTATCTGCATCAAACCAGCCAGAGTCAGCACTGTATTCGGTGCCTTCTTTGTCTATCCCCGGCTTGAACTGTATCTTGGTAAGAGCCACTCAGTATACCCACATCACTGGCGTCGATTGACGTTTGTCTACATGAACAAATGACTTGGCCACTCCCACCCCACCAAATCCCATCTCAATCGCCTTTCGGACGATCAGCATGCGCTCAGAGCCGTCCCGAACCTGAATGTCAGCCGCTATGCCATAGGCGTGCATTCCCGGCTTTTCCTTCTTCGCCTCCAAGCTATGCCTGTTTGAGCGGTATCCCGAGGTGATAATAAACGGGAACCCACAGGCTTCACGTAGCTCATCCAGATCCATGATGAAATCCAAGTCCATCTCATTCTCGCCTGTCTCTTGACAGTCGAAGTCAGACAGCTTGAAATACTTAAACTCGCTCATTCTTTTTTGCCAGACCCAAGAAACAAGCCAAACGCGCCCGTCAGTGCGCCAGTCATGACAGAAACCAGACCCGCCTGCTCAAGCGTGGGCTCAGGTAGCGCCATAAACCACTCAACTACGCGGTAGGTCATCACCAGCATTGCCAGCATCAGCAGTCTGGGAATAACGCGCCATGAATTTAATTGCTCAGGTGTCATTTCGCCCTCAGCTTCATCAGCTTATCAGCACCCCTGATCCCGAAGGACGCGGATACCGCAAGGAACAATAAATACTGATACCAATCAGGCAGAGTATCCAGAGCGTCAAAGCTGTCAGAAACGCGCTGAAGAATAGCGGGGTCATCAACCACAACAGAATATCCAAGGCAAAAGAGCGGAACCGCGAGAACAATCGTCCAGAACTCGTCCTTCCAGCTATTGCCGGACGCCGCCGCCATCTTGCTTTCCCAATCGGCATCATTCTGAATTACCTGTAGTTTTGCTTGGTGCTTGGCCTGCGCCTGTTCATGCTTGTTGTTGAGAAAACCGCCAACAAGATTAGCTACCGGCCCTATCAGTGCTTGTAACATGGCACCTCCTTAGAATGTGGACAGTGCGACCCTTTTCCATGAGTTTGTTGCGACACACACATATATGTAGTTTGTATCCCACGCTATCTCTCCGGCTGTGCCGGATGCAGAGGAACTTGCTGGTGTTTGAGGGGTATCAATCCTGACGTGATCGCTCGTTGTCGCAAGCGCACTAAAAGTGCCTGCGCCGGGGGTGGCCGCACCAATGTTAGTCCCGTCGATGTCACCGGCATTTATGTCAACTGTGGTAAGGGTTGACGTTCCTGATGCCGTTAGATTGGTAAATGTGCCTGCCGCCGCAGAGTTGGCGCCAATCACTACCCCGTCTATTGCCCCGCCATTCGCATCTATATTGGAGAAGGATGACGTTCCAGATGAAGTGATATTGCCTGTGACATTGCCCGTAACGTCTCCGGTCACGTTGCCTGTCAAATTTCCTGACACGTTACCTGTAACCGCACCAGTGACATTTCCTGTCACATTGCCTGTCACATCGCCCGTCAAACTAGCCGTTACATTGGTGGCAACAAGATCCTCAAACACCTGCGTCACTGTAGCGCCAGCGCCCGCCCCATTAAACTTCAGGACAGCATCCTTCCCATTCGCTAACTCAAAGTCGTTGGACGCGCTGTACGTCCCTTGGAAGATAATCACCGCCCTGCCGCCGGAAAGACTGTTTCTTACAAAGACGATCTTCTCTGCATCATTTGGAGTAAGCTGGACGTAGGCAGTTGCCCCTAAATCGCCACCATCCGTAAGCTCAATAAACTTGTTTCTGCCGTCTGACGTAGAACCATTTGTTATATCTAACGTGTTAGGAGCGCCTGAGGAGCCAGCAGACGCAAGCGTTGCGGCAACAATCCCGTTGACCGCCTGATCAATGATGTCGAAGTTTGTGTTGGTGGTGGCACCCCACAAGCCAGCCTGATCGCCGGTTGTGATCTTTTCGATGCCGAGATTTGTTGTATATGTACTAGGCATGGTTTCCCCTACGCCGCAATTTCAACCCAGTTCGGGTCTTGGTTAGGAATGATTTCGTTCCACGAAACAACAGATGCTCCAGATGTCTCGCCTGTCCCCGCAACGCCCGTCAGGAACACCTTGACCTGTGCGTTGGGCTGGACAATGCCGACAGAGCCCTGAAGCCTTGGGGAGCTAAGCAGGACGTTGACGCCAGTCCCCTCGACAACCGTGGCGGTGCCGACAACCCCTGTGGCGGCTAGTCCTGTCGGGCTGACGTTGGCTTCGCCGATGACACTGACACTATCTACTGATCCCGTTGCAGAGAGGCCGGTGACGGGAACATTCGCGGCCCCATCGACTGCCACAGAGCCAACTTCGCCAGTAGCCTCGACGCCTGTCAAAATCGCCCCTGCGCCTTCGCGGACTACAATGTCAAGAGGGCCATCTGCCAGAGAGGAGAACGATTCCTGACTGAACGCCATCCCACCAAACAGCGGGCCTCCAGCCCCTGCGGCAGTCATGGGTGTGGTAGCGCCAACTCCCGTTACGCTAACAGAAACGGGAATTGATCCTATTGCCGAGCCAACTGACGCTGTGCCAGATATGCCCGTAACCGCTACACCAACAGGAAACTGGGCCGTTGCTGTGCCAACACCACCAGTGGCCTCAACCCCGGTGACCGAAACGACAGCATCGCCAGTAACGGTCACCGAATCAACGGCGCCTGTTGCGGAAACGCCTTGAACGCCTACTGGGCCATCTGGGCTTTCGCTGAATGCCGATGCCGAAAAGCTACGAGACCCGAGCATGGCTTATTACTTGTCCGCCTTTTGGTCGATCTTGGCCTCTATCTGGTCCAGCTTGCTAAAAAGGCGCTGAATGCCATCTTGAAACTCTTCGCGGCGGACATATTCCCCAGCGACCAAGACTTCAACCCTGTTGACCTTTTCGATGATCATGTCGTCTGTCCTTTCCAGCATACGCACAGAGTCCCATAGCGTCTTGAGCAACCAGCCAAAAACACCGCCAGCAAGGGTGATAATTGTGTTAATCATGCCCTGATCCATTACCACCTCCAAGTGCAAGTAGCTTACGCATTACGCGCTCCTCAGTGATTGAATAAGGTTGAGTGTGAAATAAATGACGCCGCCAGAAAAAATAAGCGCCATTACTAATGCTGACACGTCAAGCATACGACGCTGTCTCCGCCGCTGTTTGTAAATCATTTTTTCCCGCTTGGCCCTAATGTCCTTACGCATTTGTAGCATTTCGCGGTAGGTTTCTTCGCCGTATGCGTACATGATCAGTTCGCGGATTTGCCTGTTCTGCTCTTCTATTTTCTTCTTGGCAATAACAGCATTTAACGCCTGCTCCTCGACAGAAGAGCCGTCAAACATTTTCTTGAAGAGGGGCGGATTTTCCGCTTCGCGCTCGGCTTGATTAATATCAGATACCAGCGTGTACCAGTGGCCCAGCTTCTGAGCCACATGCTCTATTTCGGCCCCTTTACTAACCAGTACCTGCAACCCCTTGAATGTGGTCGAGGCCATTGCTACCAAGCTCAAAGGGTCCATTCATTAGTTGCTCAATTAACCGCCATTTAGCGCGGTCAGGTCATCCCACACGCGAGTGGCATGAGCCGCCGCGTCAAACGCCACTGTTGCGTCTGGGTCATTAGGGTCTGGATCTGTCCAGCTATTTGCAGTGGCTTGAGTAGACAGGTATGTTTCCAAGTCTGCTTGCGAGGCAACTTCCTCAATAGCGCCAGAAATGTCTGCGCCATCGTCAGAAATTCCTAACAGAATCCAATCTTGTGGGCTGGCTGTTTCACTGTCAGGCACGGCATACATTCCGCCCGTACATTGCGGTACACCAAACTTTAAAAACGTTGGAATTGTTCCAGACTCCGTAAGCCTGTACTTCACTACTTTATGCGGCATCACTAGCGTCCTTTAATAGCGGAGTGTTTGTTAATGAGGTTCTATCCATAATCTGGAAACCTCTACTGCTTGCAAAATTTGTTGGGCAATGCTTCCACTTTTCAGCACAGCCTTCTAGCCATTGCACCGTGTGATGATGCTCTGGCGCTTTACCCTGCTTGACCAATTCGTTCTCCCATTGAAGGTATGAAAACACCTCGGCTTGCGCTTGGGCGGCGTTAATGCCCAGATCGAATATGTAGATCAAGTTGCCTTCGTCAATCATGCCATTACGACTTCTGGCGGCATTTAGCGCCTGCTTCATACAGGTCATAATGTGGTATTTGATCTCTTCTTCTTCGTAATCTTCTTCGGTCAGGGTGTCTTTGCCCAGCTTTTCCATCAGGCTGTCATACTGGTTGGTAAAGAAATTCAGCTTGCGAATTGCGCCCTCTACATAACCCCGTGATGACTCAGCCTTAGCAATCAACTCATCGCGCTTAATTTCAAGCAGTTCGCGCTCCAAATGATCCTCTTCCTGAGTGATCTTGCGCTCAATCTTTTTGAGCTTGACCTCATCCTTTTTCATGCGGAAGTAACCTTCCTGCAAAGCCGCCTTGGTCTTTTCAATCTCCGCCAAGCTGTGTTTGACAGAGCGGATCGGGGTAATGGCTGTTACATCCAGTGTCACGCTCATCATTTGTGAGTGCGACTTGTAGAAGTTGCTGGACGCCTGCGCTATCGCAGGAGCTTTTTCCTGTATGTTAGCCAGCATGGACTTGTATTCTGGCTTTGCCGCAGGGAGGTGGATATTAATATCCTGCGCGACTAATTCTTTTTTGTCTTTTGCTTTTAACATTAGGCGATGCCCCCGTGCGAGTTAGACGCGCCTTGACTTATGCCGTAAAGCGCCTGAGTCAAATCGCCAAAATCTGATGCGTTTCCGGTTGTTGCTATTGTTATAAAATCCATAACATTCTGCACAGTAGGCGTATTCCCGCCCCCAAAAACAGCCCTTGTTGATCCCGCCATGCCCCCAACCTCTCTTCTAGCCAAGGTAAGGTCGCCAAAATCTGTGGCGTTTCCGGTAGTTGCAATAGTTATATAGTCAATGACATTGCTGTAGCCCGGAGGGTTTCCACCAGCAAAAACACCCCGCGTTGCGCTTGATGCCCCAGTTAATGAGTTGCGGCCTACAGTCAAATCACCAAAATCCGTCATATTGCCCGTTGTGTCTATAGTGACGTACTGGATGACGTTAGAGTAATCGCCAAGCGTATTCGATTGACCTCCCGCCATAACGCCCCGAGTCGTAGATGCACAGCCGCCGGGAGTGTCATTAAAAGGAGAAAGACAATCTCCAAAATCAAGGGCATTGCCAGTGGACGCAATAGTTATGTAATCAATCGTATTTTGACTGCTTCCTGCCGCCCAAATACCGCGAGTAGAGCTAGAAAATGCAGTGCCAGCACTTCTAGCGACAGTCAAATCCCCAAAGTCTACAGTGTTCGCAGACGTAGCAAACTCGCCATACTCCAAAGTGTTTACATTGCCGCCAGAATTTCCAAGCTGAGTAACCATTCTTGTCGAAGAACCCACGGCGGCATTTCTTAAACCCCCCGCGCTCATATCTCCATAATCAGTTGCATTCCCAGCCGTTGCAAACAAAATCTTGTCAATGCTTGCTACGCTTGCGCTTCCTGTGTAGCCGCCTGTAAACAAGCCAACTGGCGCAGGATTTCCAGCAGTCGGCCACAAACCGCCTCGGGTATATGCTTCTGCTTCTGCAAGACTCCAAACGCCGCTTGCGGCACTGTCTTCATACGGGCCGCTTGGCTCAACCGGAGAGTCAGTAATAATGTTGCCTTGGTAACGCTTGGACATTAGGACAGCCCTCCGTGGGCGTTAGATGCCGCCATCAAACGCCACCTTCCTTGCGCTAAATCACCAAAGTCAACCGCGTTTCCAGTGGTCGCTATAGTGACGTACTGAATAACGTTTCGCGTTGATCCGGTATACCCGCCAAACCAAACCGCCCGCGACTCTGTTGATGCCGCCGCTGTCCCAAACATTGAGAGAGTCAGGTCGCCAAAATCTGTGGCGTTTCCGGTAGTTGCTATGGTGATGTAATCAATAATATTGGAATACGTTCCGGTGTTGCCGCCGCCATTTACACCGCGAGTAGAGGATGCCGCCCCAGCCACCTCTCTTCTTGCGGCAGTAAGGTCGCCAAAATCTGTCGCATTCCCAGTAGACGCAATCGTGACGTAATCCATCCTGTTTGTCGGGTTGGTTGTCTCTTCACGGCCTCCCGAAAAAACACCTCTAGTCGAAGATGCAAGACCTGATAAAAAACTACGTCCCGCACTTAAATCCCCAAAATCACTTGCATCACCAAGAGAGGCAAGCGTTATGTAGTAAAGGGTGTTCATTTGATAAGGAGAATTAGCTCCACTGCCGCCGCCAAGAACGCCCCTAGTTGAGTTTGAACACCCCGACGGGGCGTCAAGATAGCTGTTTTCTGGCGTATAGCTTCCAAAATCAACAGTGTCCGATCCTGACGCAAAAAAACGCGACGACATTGTTTGGCTTTGGGAATTATTTTTTTGACCGGGAAAGTAAATAAACTTGGTAGATGACGCGCAACTTGCCCCTCTTTCGCAAGTATATGGCATATCACCAAAGTCGGCGGCATTTCCAGTTGTGGCAATGTTTATATAGTCTGCGTTGGCCCACTCAGGGCTACCATTGCCCGAAACACCGCCAAACGCAACCGCTGTTCCCGACCCCAAAAGCTGGACACCCCACAGTTCTGCATTTTGATACTGCGCGGAGAGCGACCAAACGCCTTGATAATTAGGCATTATTGAACCCCTCCATGATCAGATGAAAACCCGCAATTACTATTAACCCCAATGGTTAAATCACCAAAATCTGCGGCGTTACCCGTAGAGGCTATCGTTACATAGTCCATTATGTCGCTATATGTATTTGTAGCGGTGTTACCCCCACCAAAAACACCCCTCGTAGACGATGAGCAACCAGTTCCATATCGGCGCGAAACGGACAGATCCCCAAAATCTAATGCGTTGCCTGTAGAAGCGATTGTTATGTAGTCAATGGTGTTTGTTCTACTTCCTGCATTGCCTCCAATACATAAAGCTCTTGTCTCGCTTGAAACCGCACCGCCTTGACTAATTGTGTAGGTTGCATCGCCAAAGTCCGTAGCATTGCCCGTAGATGCAATCGTGACGTAATCAATTACATTGGTTGCAGGGTTTCCTCCGCACCAAAATACCGCTCTAGTGGGGGATGCCGCGCCCGAAGGATCTCTGTTTGAAGTCAAATCTCCAAAATCTGACCCATTTCCTGTCGTGGCTATCGTAATGTACTCAATTTTATTGATGACGCTTGGATTCCTTCCTGTATACAAACATCGCGTCGAGTTAGCCGCGCCAGCATCTGAGTTGGGGTTCAAGGCTTCTGTTGCATCCCCAAAATCTGTAGCGTTACCAGTGCTGGCAATCGTCACATAGTCAATGGTGTTTTGAGCAGTAATTGTAGGATAAACAATTCCTGCTATAGACACGCCTCTGGTTGAGCTTGATCCGCCTGCTAGGTTAGTTCTTGCAAGGGTCAAATCTCCAAAATCTGTGGCGTTCCCTGTAGAGCTTATATCAATGTACTGAATAACATTTGTCGTTGTATCGGATGCAGATGTGCCGCCAGCAAATATGCCTCTTGGAGGGGCAGGAGAGACACTCCCGCTCGCATCACTCGGGCCAGACCAACCAAACGCATTGAGTGCCCATACATTAAACGTGTAGCTTGTGCCGTTGGTTAGGCCCGTGACTGTGATGGGTGAGGCGGTGGGGTAAGTGTTAAGGCCAGTTGTGTACTGGTAGACGTTATCTGCACTATAGCCCGCAATATACATTTTTGTGCCGTTGTCCCCAAAAACAAGACCTGTTGGTAGGGTAACTTGGCCCGAAACGTCGAAACTAACGCTGTCATAAGACGCCCCGCTTAAACTGTAAGCAGTGCCTAGCGAATATTGATAAACAGCATCGTTAACTTCGCCCAAAACAAAAAACTTAGTGCCATCGCCGTTTAAAGCAATTCCTCTTGGGTTATTTGACTGCCCTGAGACATCGAGACTAACTGAATCATAAGTGGCGGTACTCATGTCGTATGCACTGCTCAAGCTGTACTGAAACACCGTCTCATTGTTGATCATGCAAACGTAAAACTTAGTGCCGTCATTATTGAATATTATCTCGTCAGGCTGTGTGCCTTGGCTTGAAAGGCTAAAGCTAACCGAGTCGTAGCTTGCTGTTGAAATGTCAAATGCGGTGCTAAGGCTGTACTGATAAACGGTGGCATTTGTATATCCCACCATATAAACCTTAGTGCCGTCGCCATTAAAAGTTATGCCTCGCGGAGATGCGTCCTGCGTTGTAAAACTAAACGATTTTGAGTCAGTAGTTGCCGTGCTTATGTCATACGCTGTTGTTAAGCTGTATTGGCTTGCCGAGCCTGTCGCCAGCAAGAAATAGGCTTTTGTGCCGTCGTTGTTAAGCCTTACTGTGTGCGGTTGAGTTATCCCGAAAGAGACAGAATTGTATGCCGCGTTTTCAAGGCTGTAACTGTAAAGGAACGTCCCATCGCCATTGTCAGACTGTACGCTGTAGCCAGTAATAGCCGACCCGCCGACATCAGAAGGCGCAGTAAACGATATGGTCGCTTGGGTATCACCAGCCGTAGCTGACACGCCAGTAGGCGAGTCTGGGGCGTTTAGCCCGTCCTGACCAATAAAACCGCCGTCGTTTGTAGCCATGAAAGGCTCCTATTAGCTGATTTCTTCGTAGCTAACGAGAACTTCAAGATCGTTGGCAGTGCCAGCCGTGACCGAGATAGAGCGGTCTTCTTCAAGATACATCGCGGTGTTTTTATCCAGTACAACCAGTGAAGCATCTGCTGGAACGGACACGGTAGAAACCAGCGAGTATGCCGTTCCTCCAGCCGCCGCCGCAGTGTGATAATCCACGGTCACGTCGCAAGCGTTAGCGCCATCGACGTTAGCCACTTGGATCATGTTGATCTTGAATACCTTTCCGCTAGAAGCGGCATTACTGACAAGCTCTGTTGCGCTTGTAGTGGACAATGCGAGGTAAAACGACTTACCCGTAATTGTCGATACGTTTACAATGTTTGGTGCGGCCATTATTTATCTCCTATCCGAACACAATGGCCATTGCGATGGCCTTTCCGGTGCTTGCCTTTACATCAAGCTGGGTTTGAATGTTGGACGTTACGCCATCAACAAAATTAAGCTCTGCGGCTGTTGCGGTAACCGCCGTGCTATTGATAACAAGTTGATTGGAGTCGTCCAGATATACCGACTTATCCGCAGGGTAATTGATAAATACATCTTTGCTTCCTGCTGAAAAGTTAACAGCAGATCCGCCATTTGAACTGGCCAGCACTGTCGTCCGGGCCAGCGTGTTCCCACCCGCCGTGTATGTGCCAAGGCCCACTTCGTAGGCTTGATTCACATTATCGATAATGGCGTAGTAGGTTGTGTCACCATCTGACAGGGCCGCTGAGAACGCAATAAAATTCGCCTCTGCTCCGGCAAGCGAAATCGCCCCCGTGCCTGTCGTGGTGGTGGTTTCTTTTACGCGATCAGCAACGACCAGAGCCATGATTATGCAATCCGAATAATAGCGTTAGATGCGTCAGCAGTTGGGAACACAATGGTGAAGTCGCCCGCACTGGATGACTTGTCAGAACCAAAGTCCAGAACGACAACCGTGTCCGTAGTACCTGTGCCGCCAGCCGTGGTGGTGTTGTAAATCAACGCACCGCGAGCAGTGATCGTTGACGAGCTAAACGTCAAGTCGGCGAAGTCAGTCAGCGCCGTTGTTCCTGACGTGGTAGGAGTAACATTGGTAAGCGTACCGCCGCCCGCCGTATAACCCGTACCGCTCACCTCATTGGTTGCGGTGTAGTCAGTGGTAGACGCCGTAAAGCTCGCATTGTTGTCATACATAGCCAGCTTGAAGGTATCTCCGGTGCCGGCAGTGAAGTTGTGTGAGCCTACAAGCAACTCTTGCTTGAATGAGGTACACATGTAGTTTCCGCTAAAAGCCATATCACATTCTCCTGATAAGTTCGGCTAAGTCTTTTTGCCCAGCATCCAAGAGGGCGTTATACACAGTGGTTCGGTCGCTTTTCGCGGCCTCTTTCATGTAAAAAACAAGGACCGCCCTAATCTGATCCTTGAATGCCTGCGCTTGAGCCTGAACCTCAGGCATCGCAGTATCGGCAACCGAGACGACCCTGTTTAAGCATCTCTCGGCAATCTCTTCTGGGGTAAAACCCCTTCTGTCCGTTGTCTCAACAAGGACGCTACCCACGTCCATCGTGGTGCTAACACTAATCATGCCCTAGGCTTCCTTACTTCTCCGCTACGGTAACTGTCTGTTGTGCTGTAGCCTTCGCCCAACTCCTCCAGCTTGCTCAGCGCCTCCAGATACCTTTGCGTGTATGTTTGCATTAGGTCTGGGTCGCCCTTGAGGTAGGTGTATGCCTCGACAAGACATCCGTAAAGCAGTGTGGACTCGGCGTTAGTGCCTAGCCAACTTGTGCCGTCAGCGGACGCTGTGATTGAAGTTGGCTTGTGGAAGTAGTGCAGTTCTGCATCGTATGCAGAGTCTGGGGTAGGGCCGAGGATAAACGCGGTGCGGCTAAATATGCCGTAATACTTGGGCGCCCCTTGCGTTGTCGTCAGCGGATACGCCTGACGTATAAAGTTTACGTCTTTAAATATCAGATACTCAAAGCCCGAGTTGTCTATAGCCAGCGAGTAGGGGGTCAGAAAATCTGACGGCATAACCAGATACTGATTGCCGCTTGCCACCGATCCGGACACGTTTTTCCTGAAGTCTGGCAACTGTACGGTCTTGAGTATTTTGTCTTCCGCCTGCTGAATAATGGTCGGCAGGTTGTTTACAAAGCTGGTCTCATTGGACTCCATGTAGTCCTGTATGGCCTGCTTTAGCGTGGTGTAAGTAAACGCCATCAGGATGTCTCCACCGTTACGCGCCCAACAACACCCGCCATGTCAAGGCCGACAGTTCGGCTTCCAAGCGCCGTATTGCCTCCCCCGACAGGATCGAACGCAGAAAGCGCACGGCTTTCGTCGAGGCTGTTATCAGGCCTCGGAAACCGAAGAGCTTGCGGATCATTCGCATTGACATCCCCCAGCTTTAGTTGAGGCTGATCCTGATCAACAACGTCCCTGCCAACTAGCAGGCCGTTCCAGCGGCCATCCTCAATCTGTCTGACCAAGTCGCGCAGGGGGTAACGGAATCCAGTCCGGTCACAAAACCCAAACGCCTTGGAGCCCTTGGCGTAGCTACTCATAAATTGTTATATCCACCGGGAGCCATGTAAAGCGATGCTTTCTCCCTAGAGGCATCCGCCGCCAAATTCCACTGCTCCTCATAGACCTCTTTGAGGGCCGGGGCTATCCCCATAGACTCTGGCTTTTTGCTGGCTATCTGATACGCCAGCCCAGCAACCATGCAAGGCAGGTATCTGGCTGGCACATCCATGTTATTGGACGCTGGCTTTCCAGTGTCCTCGATGCGATCTAAGTAGTAATACGCAAACGTGTAAGTTGTTGTTGCGTCTGGCACGGGCCAGAAGTGGATCGTCAACCCTGTCGGCTTGCGCTCAACGTAATACTGTAGCGGCCTGCCCTGAGTCAGCTTGTTGGTCTGGTGCGCGTACTGGCTCACCGAGATTCTCTGCATGGTCAGGTCGGACTGCTTAGAGGTGTCCCCTGCGTCGGTACGCAACAGACCCTCGATGATATCTTGCTTCTCCGAAGTCAGGTCATACGACGCTGTGCCTGCGGTCAGCGTCTGGGTTGCATCCCTTACTGTCCACAAGTTAAGACCACGGTTCTGCCACTCAAGCATGAGCAAATCCAAGCTCCTACGGGCGGTCTTGTAGTCATAGCCGCTTCGTAGCTCAGATCCTGCACGCTCAAACGCTTCCTCAAAAATGTCGGCAAGGTCTAGCGTGAAGTTTGTCGTTCCGCTGGTAGCCATCAGACCATCCTTCCCCTAGTCCTGCCCCGAACAGCAATGCCGTTCCGGCACTTGGCCTTTGGCATTTGCCCGCCATGCGCCGCTTTCTTTGGCTTGCTCAATCCCGCTTCGGACAGCGCGATAGCAACAGCCTGTTTTTTGTTGGTCACTTTTTTACCAGAGCCGCCAGACTTGAGCTTGCCAGACTTGAACTCTTTCATGACCTTCTCTACCTTCCGAGAGGCCGGAGCGTTCCTTGTCTGCTGTGCGGCCTGCGCCCTACTAATGGTCATCTAGCTACCCTTCTTCCACTTAGTGGACTTTGACTTGGTCTTGCTTGGGCTCCACTTGACCTTGTCCGCCCAGTAAGCCGCAGACATCTTGCCGCGCTTGATATTCTTCGCATGACGAGACTTGAACGCCTTGCGCTGACCAACCGTCTGGTTCGTCTTTACGCCTTGCTGTCCAAAGCGAATAATCTTTTCCTTGCCGCCCTCGCACGCCTTGACGATGTGCGATTTCTTAGAGTGGCCCGGAGTCCGCTTTGGCTTGTTGCATGCCATCGCGCCCTTGTCAACGCGACCACCTTTCTTGTAGTAAAGTCGCATTACTTGCGGTGCCTCGCTGTCTTTTTAGACACCTTCTTGGGCTGGCTAGAATGCTGTTTGCCCTTCTTGGTGTCCGCCCGCTTCTTGCGGGTGGTAGCGGCATATTCCTTGTCGGATAGCGATTTAATCGCCTTTTCAGGCAAATACCTTTCTCCCGTTGCTTTCGAGCCTTGGGTGCTGGGCTTGCCCGACTTGGTGCGCCACTTCTGTTTTGTCCATTTCTTGAGGGACTTTTGTGGCTTTTTGAGCGCCATCAGTCTTTGTAGCCTCCGCCCGCATCTTTGTATTGTTTGGCGAGCATCTGTGCTTTTCTAGCAGACCACTGTCCGGGCTTACCGCCCTTGCCGCCTGCCTTGATTTTATTGAACAGGCGCTTACGCAAGGAGGGCTTAGTGTAATTTCCAGCTTCATTGACACGGGATTTCGTCTTGCCCCCCTTTGCGTAGTACTGTCTCATCAGCCGTAGTTCTTTTTCACTTGCAGGACGATTGTGTAAGAGTCGCCCAGCGTGTGGCCTACAGTTGTGAACTTAATATCGCCCGTCTTACCGGCGCCAGCATTGTTGCGGATGCCTGTAAAAGAAGAAAAGTCCAGTGAGTCTGAATAGTCAGCAGGAAGCTCCCACGCCAAAACGTCAGCCGTTGCGTCAAACAAAATCTCAACGCCCATGCCAATGGTTGAGTACCAAACGCGCTCAATGTTTACGCTGGTGCATGCGCCATCATCAACGGGGTTGTTTGAAAGAGCGGACACGTCGATTTTGGTCACGGCGGACTCGCCGGTTCCATCGCTGACGTTTGTGAATGCTAGGATTGCAGTGCGGGGACCGTCTTCAATAGTCTGACTGGTAACTGTGTCAGCCATATTCTCCTCCAGATAACGGGGGCGCTAGCCCCCTATTCATTAACCGGCAGATACGGTGACTACGCCAGAATTGCTCCAAAGCTGTCCGGCAACGCTAGGGTCAGACGTGGGCAGGTCTTTGATAATGACCACGCTGTTGGTTCCATCGTGAGTGATGGAGATGTTTTCAGTAACAGCGCCAGTCGTGGCATTCTTGGTGATTTCCTTGAAGCCGCCCTCTGAGCGGACGGGTCCGTTGAAAGTAGTGTTGGCCATGAGGTTCTCCTGTCTTGGCTAGTGTCTAATGTTCCATGTGGAACAATTAGTCAGGAAAGAAAGGGGGCCGAAGCCCCCGTACTATTAGGAAGTTCCGGGCGAGCCGTAGATTCCCAGCGGATCGGATACGCCGAAGCTGTATCGCTCACGAGCCTTGTACCGGACATTGCCGGTGTCAAAGTCGCCGTCCATTGAAGTCTCCAACGCAGTACGGTTGAAGTGCTTCATTCCGTTCGGTACATCGGTAATGATGAAGAAGGCGTTGGTGTCTGTCAGGAAGTGGTTGACAGAATAGCCTTCTGGGATCGAACCGTTGTTGCGAAGGGCGTTGATGTCGTTGTCAGCCGTGCCAACTCGACCTTCAGTCTCAAGCAAACGAGTTGCTACAAACTGAAGTGCGGGTGGAACGATCAAACGACGGGGTCGGGCCGCGATCAGCAGTCCACGCTCATCGGTGAATGCGGCGATGTTAATCACAGCATCTTCCAATGAGGTTTCGTTCAGATCAGCCGCAACGGTAGGACGGTTAGCGTTAGTGCCACCGTTTACCAGTGGGTGAGCCGTGCTGAACAGCGTTACGCCGTCACCAGAGTTGTAAGACGTGAAGCCGTCGTTAAGCGGGTTAGCCGCTTTGACCTGCTTGGTGTGAGCCATAGCCCGAGCCAGCGCCTTGGTGTAACGAGCAGACAGAGAGTCATACAGGTTATCTTCCATGGCTTCTTCAGTGATGGAGAAGCCAAGGGCAATGGTTTCGTGGTTATAGCGAGCAGTGAACGACTCCTGCGCCGAGTCATAGCTGATGGCCGCGCCTTCAGCTTTAACTGGTGCGGCACCAAAGCCGGACAACTTCACTTCTTCTTCAAACGAACGCTCGGATGATTCAGTTTCGTAAATCATCGTGTGTTCGTCATCGTACCGCTCGTACTCCAACCCAAACAAAGCGTTAAGGCCGGGGAGCAGTTCTTTCAGCATTTGTGCGCGTGAAATAGCCATTACCTAAATCTCCTTAAACGCCAAGTGCCGTTTCGTAGGCATGACTCAAGGGGAGGTACGTTACAACGCAGTCGGTGAACGAATCACCTACCGCACTGTTAGGACCGTCCACAAAGTCGATGATACGAAGCGGGAACGTGTTGGTGGTTGCGATTGAGCTAGCGTCCAAAGCATTCTTGCTTCGGCCAATAGCAGTTGAGCCAGC